>Ga0183097_10308_pt1 | contig 118836 bp, 96 predicted proteins | sample BioMet8_FD_128883 | JGI IMG/M metagenome (GOLD analysis project Ga0183097, IMG submission 128883) | Microbial communities from bioreactor (seeded with sewage sludge) at Lawrence Berkeley National Lab, California, USA - Biofuel... | ecosystem: Engineered > Bioreactor > Anaerobic > Unclassified ... | reverse complement strand
CGCTGATTCCGCCGTGAGAGGGCGGCGTCTTAGCCTCTTGACCAACGAGCCGTGTGCTTTATTATCTTACTATAGATAAGTGCCAATGTCAAGAAATATTTAAAATTATTTCATCAATTTAAGCAGAAAGATATCGCGGCAGTTCATCTGCCGCGATATCTTAAGTGGACCAGGCGGGAATCGAACCCGCGTCCGAAAACATGTCCATCCAGGCATCTCCCATCACAGCTGCTGATTTTTCATTCCCTCCAACATGCGCCCGGCAGCAGGCTCATGCCTTCAGTAGCTTCATTAATTTTTCCGAACCGCAAAGCTTAAGCCCGGAAGGGCCTCACCTTCATGATGCCGGTACCCGAAACGGTGAGCCATCTCGGACCGACAGCTGCGCTTAGGCAGCGAATGCTAAACTATTATCGTCTGCATTTATATTTAGTTTCCATGTTGATGACGCAGTCACAGATTCTGCGGATGGCTTCCCAAACTTCAACATCCCCGTCGAAACCAGTACTAGCCCGTATATATTATATTACATTTAAAGCGCTTAAAAGTCAAGCCGCGGCAGAAATGACTGCCGCAGCCGCCGGATGCTCCGGCTGTCCGGCTCATCGGAGACGGATCTTCATCTCCCGCTCCACCTCACGCCTCATATCCTTTTTGGCTATGTCCGCGCGCTTATCATAAAGCTTCTTGCCGCGTGCCAGCCCTATCTCGACCTTGACCAGGCTGTCTTTAAAATATACTTTCAGAGGGACGACTGTATACCCCTTCTCAGCGACCTGGCCGGTCAGCTTGAGGATCTCCCGCCTGTGCAGGAGCAGCTTCCTGGTGCGCAGCGGGTCCTTATTGAAGATATTACCCTTCTCATAAGGGCTTATATGCATATGCTCGATAAATACCTCCTGGCCTCTTATCTGGATGAACGCTTCCTTGATGCTGCATTTCCCCATGCGCAGAGATTTGACCTCTGTGCCGTACAGCGCGATCCCGGCCTCGTATTTGTCCTCTATAAAATAATCATGATACGCTTTCTTATTGTTCGCGATCAGCTTAATTCCGCCTTTTTCTGCCATGTCTTCTTCCCTCATACGCAGATCCGGCGTCACCGTCCTGCGGCTGTTCATCCTCCGGATCATAAGCTTCAAACATTACTGTCCTGGCCGCCATATCGACGCCGGCAACCTTGATCATCATCCTGTCGCCGAGCCTGAATGTCCTGCCGTAGTCAGTGCCTGTCAGCGAGCATTCATTCTCATCATACACATAGTAATCATCCAGCGACTCAAGCCTTATCAGGCCCTCGCAGGTATTGGGCAGTTCGACGTATATGCCCCAGCTCGTTATGCCTGATATCAGGCCCTCATAGCGCTCTCCGATATGTCCGGACATGTATTCTGCCTTCTTTATCTTCTGCAGATCGCGCTCAGCATCGCCTGCCCTGCGCTCTGCCTCTGAGGAGTGAGTGGCCACCTCATCCAGTATGCCGCGGTAATGCGCGATCCTTTCATCATCCAGCTTACTGTGAAGATTCTCCTTGATTATCCTGTGTATCTGCAGGTCAGGGTATCTCCTTATCGGCGACGTGAAATGACAGTAATAGGAAACTGCCAGCCCGAAATGCCCCAGGTTTTCTGTCGTATATCTGGCCTGTTTCATGGACCGCAGGACCAGTCTGGATATGAACATCTCCTCCGGGGAGCCCTCTATCTTTCCCAGAAGCTTCTGAAATTCCATCGGATGTATTTTGTTCTTGTGGGAATTGATGTAATACCCGTAATTTCTTATCAGCATATAGAGCTTCTGTATCCTGTCCGGATCAGGCGACTCATGGCATCTGTAGACAAAAGGCAGCTCCTGCCAGAAATAATCCTGGGCAATGGTCTCATTTGCCATAAGCATGAAATCTTCTATCATCTTGTTCGCGCAGTTTATCTCGTAGGGATGCACATCCGTCGGTACGTCGTTTTCATCCAGGATGATCTTTGCCTCCGGAAAATCGAAATCTATGCCGCCCCTCTCGCGCCTTCTCTCTCTGATCAGGTCTGAGAGCTTCTTCATCTGTCTGAACATTTCCAGGGAGTCATCATATTTCCCATCGTAGGCCTTGTCGTCCTCAAGAAGCCTGGCGACCTGAGTGTATGACATTCTGTGGCTGACATTTATCACAGATTCACAGATCTCATGCCCGATCAGCTTCCCCGTCTCGTCGATCTCCATCAGACAGCTCAGGGCAAGACGGTCAACTCCCTCATTGAGCGAGCAGATGCCGTTAGACAGCTTCTGCGGCAGCATGGGGATGACCCTGTTTATCAGGTACACGCTTGTCCCCCGTTTCAGGGCCTCGCGGTCAAGGGCAGATCCCTCGCGGACATAATTGCTTACGTCGGCAATGTGCACTCCCAGCCTGTAATGGCCGTTCTCGACCCTCAGGGTGACAGCGTCATCGAGGTCCTTGGCATCCTCGCCGTCTATCGTCACCGTCATCAGAGATCTCAGATCGCGGCGGCCTGCGGCCTGCGTACCGTCAATACTGTCAGGAAGCGCCTGTGCTTCGTTTAAAACCTCTTCCGGGAAATCCTCAGGCAGGCTGTATGCTCGCATAACTGAGACCAGATCTGTCTTAGGGTCATCTGCCATGCCCAGTACCTGCGTGATCTCGCCCTCAGGGTTCCTGCGGCTGCTCCCGTAGTCACTTATCCTGACCGCTACCTTACATCCGTCAGAAGCACCGCCGTTCTTGCCCTTCGGCACAAAAATATCCCTGCCGATCCTCTGATCATCCGGCACAACGAAGCCGAAATACTTGCTCTTCTGGTATACGCCGATGATCTCCTCGCTGGCCCTCGACACTACCCTGAGGACGCGCCCCTCAGCCTTTCTGCTGGAGCGGTCTTCATCCCTGCTCTCGTGTACGATGTGCAGTTCTACAGTATCGCCGTGAAATGCTCCGCCTGTCTCGTCAGCCGGTATGAAGACGTCATCTTTCCTGCCGTCTATGCTCACAAATCCAAATCCGCGGCGGCTGCTGCTGAATATTCCCGTAAAAACGTCCGGCGCCGGTATCCTGTATGTCTTCTGTTCGGTGAGCACAATGTCTCCGGCTGAGATCAGACTGTCCAGAGCTTCCTTGAAATTCTCGCGTTCACTTTTCGGTACATTTAAAAAACCGCATAACTCCCTGAACTTCATGGGTCTGTATATATCTTCCCTCATGAAGCTGAGGATCATCTTTTTTCTGCTCTCATCCATCAAACTCACCCTTGTCTCCGTAAAAATCTCTTAAAAATAAAAAGAAAAAAAAGGCACTCCGATAAGGAGTGCCGTAAAACTGATCATTCTATAATCCCCAGCTCATATTCAATACTACAGAAATGGCAATGAAGATAAGCATACATATGATCGTCGCTCTCTCTCTCAATGCTTCCTGCGTATGCTTCTTCCCGTGTGTTGAAAAATACGTGTCATTGTTCCTTGCAACAATGGTTCCGGAAAGATCGGCGCCTTCGCCCTTGCCGAGGTATATAAGATAAATGATCACGGCGCATACAATAAAATATACTGCCGTTGCTGCTATTCTGATTACGCTCATCCATGCACCTCCAGTACTCAATCTTCGATATTATAACACATCGCCGGGAATAAATCAATACTTTTTATTTATTATAGTTAACGATCTTGCCGAAGTCTGCCTTCAGCGCAGCGCCGCCTACAAGGCCGCCGTCGATGTCTGGCATGCTGAAAAGCTCATGTGCCGTAGCAGCGTTCACACTGCCGCCGTACTGTATGCGGATGGCCTCAGCTGTTGCCTGGTCATAAATCTCACCGATGCAGGCTCTGATCGCCGCGCATACTTCCTCGGCCTGTGCTGAGGAGGCAGTCTTGCCTGTTCCGATAGCCCAGATGGGCTCATAAGCAACGATTGCCGTCTTTGCCTGATCCGCGCTCACACCGAGGAAAGCGATCTTGATCTGCTGGCGGATCCAGTCGATCGTGATGCCCTGCTCGCGCTGTTCGAGCGATTCACCGCAGCAGATGATGGGAATGAGGCCGTGCTCAAATGCCTTGAGGACTTTTTTGTTCACGGATTCATTCGTCTCCGCGAAATAGCCTCTTCTCTCCGAATGTCCGAGTATAACATATTTTACGCCGGCATCCGTAAGCATATCAGGAGATATCTCGCCGGTATAGGCACCGGATTCCTCAAAATACATGTTCTCGGCTCCGATGCTGATGTTCGTTCCCCTGGCTGCTTCCATACAGGGAATGATGTCAATAGCGGGAACACAGAAAACAACATCTGCATCCGGGTTCTTGACAAGCGGCTTTAAAAGTTCTACAAGAGCGACTGCCTCGCTCGGTGTTTTATTCATCTTCCAGTTGCCTGCGATGATCTTTTTACGCATAATAATATTCCTTCCTTCTGCCATATAGCATGGCATTCAGCACATTGTTCTGCTGTCAGTAAATCTATTTATCTGTAGCTGCCGCGACACCGGGAAGCTCCTTGCCTTCGAGGAACTCAAGAGAAGCGCCGCCGCCTGTTGAAATATGTGTCATCTTATCGCCGAATCCCAGCTGATTGACTGCAGCTGCGGAATCGCCGCCGCCTATGATAGTGACAGCGTCTGTGTCAGCAAGCGCTTTGGCAACCGCTGCTGTCCCGGCCGCGAACTTAGGCATCTCAAAAACACCCATGGGGCCGTTCCATACGACTGTCCTGGCATCCTTAACCGCATCAGCGAAAAGCTTCTGGGTCTCGGGGCCGATATCAAGCCCCATCCAGCCGTCATCGATCTTGCCGGCCGCGACAACCTTGCTGTTTGCATTGTTATCGAAAGCGTCAGCGATCACTGTATCTGTCGGCAGAAGCATCTTTACTCCCTTGTCAGCAGCCTTCTTGATCATCTCAAGCGCATAGTCAAGATAATCATCCTCGCAGAGAGAAGTGCCGATGGAGCCTCCCTGTGCCTTCATGAAGGTATAGGCCATGCCGCCGCCGATTATCAGCGTATCTACCTTGTCAAGAAGGTTGTTGATAACGGAGATCTTGCTGGAGACCTTCGAGCCGCCAAGTATGGCTACAAAAGGCCTCTTGGGATTATCGACCGCATTCCCCAGGAAATCGATCTCTTTCTGCATGAGATAGCCTACAGCCGCTGTCTTTACATATTTTGTGACGCCGACATTTGAGCAGTGAGCCCTGTGTGCTGTGCCGAATGCGTCGTCAACATAGACATCGCACAGGCTTCCCAGCTCCTGGCTGAAATTGTCCTCGTTCTTCTCCTCTTCTTTTCTGTAGCGTGTATTCTCAAGAAGGATGATATCTCCATCCTTCATCGCCGCGACAGCTGCCTTTGCATTGGGACCGACCACCTCAGGATCTGCCGCGAATTTGACTTCCTGTCCGAGCAGCTCGCTCAGTCTCCTGGCAACAGGTGCCAGCGACATCTCAGGCACAGGCTTGCCCTTGGGCTTGCCGAGATGAGAGCAGAGAATGACTTTCCCGCCGTCAGCAGCCAGCTTCTTTATTGTGGGAAGTGAGGCTACCAGCCTGTTCTCGTCGGTTATTTTCCCGTCCTGAAGAGGAACGTTGAAATCGCAGCGGCAGAGGACACGCTGTCCTTTAACATTGATATCGTCTACTGAAATTTTATTAAGCATCGTGAAAGGCTCCTTTCAAATACAAAGCAGAAATCAGGGAAAAATTTACGGGTCCGGTCCAAAACAGACCGGACCCGTAATGGATCGTTTTATCGATATATCCGGATCTTTAAGCTCTCTGTGGCTTAAGCAAGCTCCGAGAAATACTTGATAGTCCTTACCATCTGGCTCGTGTATGAATTCTCATTGTCATACCAGGAGATGACCTGAACTTCATAGAGACCGTTCCCCATATCCACTATCATAGTCTGGGTAGCGTCAAAGAGTGAGCCGTATCTCATACCGATGATATCGGAGGATACGATCTCGTCCTCATTGTATCCAAATGACTCATTAGCCTCTGCCTTCATAGCCGCGTTCACTGAATCGATCGTCACGTTCTTGCCCTTGACAACTGCTGTAAGGATAGTAGTTGATCCGGTGGGAACAGGGATCCTCTGTGCTGCGCCGATAAGTCTGCCGTTGAGCTCAGGGATAACAAGGCCGATAGCCTTAGCCGCGCCTGATGATGCGGGAACGATGTTGACAGCCGCTGCCCTTGCTCTTCTCAGGTCGCCCTTCCTGTGAGGTCCGTCGAGAACCATCTGATCGCCTGTATAAGCGTGGATGGTGCACATGATACCGCTCTGGATAGGAGCGAAATCATTGAGAGCCTTCGCCATGGGTGCAAGGCAGTTTGTAGTACAGGAAGCTGCCGATATGATCTGGTCGTCCTTTGTAAGGATATTGTGATTTACATTGTAAACTATTGTAGGAAGATCATTGCCTGCGGGTGCGGAGATAACTACCTTCCTGGCACCTGCCTTGATGTGCGCCATAGACTTTTCCTTGCTGGTGTAAAATCCGGTGCACTCAAGAACGACATCTACTCCGAGCTTGCCCCAGGGAAGCTTGGAAGCGTCTGCCTCTTTGTAGATAGTGATCTGTTTTCCGTCAACTACGATAGAAGCGCCGTCAGAGCCTGTCGATACTTCATGATTGTATCTGCCCTGAGACGAATCATATTTTAAAAGATGCGCAAGCATCTTCGGGTCTGTAAGATCATTGATTGCCACAACCTCGTAGCCGTCAGCCTCAAACATCTGCCTGAATGCGAGACGACCGATACGTCCAAAACCGTTAATAGCAACTTGAACTGCCATAATAAAACACCCTCCTGTTGTGAAATAATTATATACCACCGTTATTGTAGCCGATAACAGACGCTTTTTCAAGTGTATTTAGGTACAGTTTTCAAAACATCCCCACCGGTATTAAACAATTATTGAGTTCAGATCATATCCAGGAATTCTTTTTCTGTGATCACCGGTATGCCGAGTTCGCCGGCTTTTCTGTTTTTGGAGGAAGATGACCCGGCGTCATTGTTGATCAGGTAAGAGGTCTTCGAGGAGACCGACCCTGCCACCTTGCCGCCAAGCTCTTCTATCCGTTCCCGGAGTTCATTCCGGCTGCTGAAATTCGTGAGGGAGCCCGTTATCACGAAGGTCTTTCCCGCAAGCGGTGCAGCTCTCCCGCCATCGTCTTCCTTCTCAAGCTCTATCTCCTTCATCAGCCTGTCAAATGATGCTTTGTTCTTCTCGTCCGCAAAATACCTGACAAAACTGCCGGCCATGACCTTGCCGATCCCGGGTATCTGTGTCAGTTCCTCCTCAGACGCGCTCAAAAGCCTGTCCAGGCTGTCGTGATAATGACTGCAGAGAAGCTTCGCGTTTGAGAGGCCGATGCCGGGTATGCTGAGACTGTATATAAGCTTCGCCGCTGTCTGCTTCCTCGCTCTCTCGATGGCCCCGCACATGTTCTGGTAAGACTTCTCGCCAAATCCATCCAGCGCCACTATCGCCTCGCGGTGTTCCGGCAGATAAAAAATATCGGAAAATTCGTGAAGAAAGCCCTTCTGTATGAACCTCTCAAGAGACGCCTCGGAAAGGCCCTCAATATTGAAGGCGTCCCGCGACGCAAAATGTACGAAAAGTCCTGAATGCTTCGCCTGGCAATCTGGATTCGGGCAGTAAAGCACCTTTACCCCGTTAGTGTCATCTATGGAGGTGCTGCCGCCGCATACGGGGCAGACATCAGGTATCTTCAGCGTATCAGAACGCGTAAGATTATCAGCTATCTGAGGGATTATCATATTGGCCTTGTAGACCTGTATCTCATCGCCTATCCCCAGCTGAAGCGTGCGCAGTATGCTTACATTGTGAAGGCTGGCACGTGACACCGTAGTCCCCTCGAGTTCTACCGGATCAAAAAGAGCTATCGGATTGATCAGGCCGGTCCTGGAGGCACTCCATTCAACTCCCGTTAGCGTAGTCTCCTGTATCTCATCCGCCCACTTGAAGGCTATGGAGTTCCTGGGAAACTTCGCTGTGGTTCCCAGCGATTCACCGTAGGCGATATCATCCAGCAGCAGCACCAGCCCGTCAGAGGGAAAATCATTATCCTGTATGCGCCCGGCAAAATCAGCCACGGCCTGCGGCAGCGTACCGGCGTCAACGGTCACATGTTCGACCACGTCAAAGCCCTGCCCGCTCAGCCAGTCAAACTCCTTCAGCGCCGAGTTCTCAAAGTCGGCTCCGTCAGCCGTCACCAGCGAAAAAGCATAGAGATATACATTCCGGGAAGCCGTTATCTCGCTGTTGAGCTGTCTGACCGTGCCGCTGCAGAGATTGCGGGGGTTCTTGTACTGGGCATCGCCTTCTCTGAGATTCTTGTTGATCTCATTGAAATCCGAATATCTGATCACGGCTTCGCCCCTGAGTACAAGCTTTCCCTTGTAGGGTATCCTGTGCGGCACATTTTTAAAGACCTTCGCGTTAGCCGTGATGATCTCGCCCACATAGCCGTTCCCCCTGGTCACTGCCTTGCTGAGCATGCCGTCCGTATACGTCAGCACAATCGTAAGACCGTCCATCTTCCACGAAAGCACGGCCTTCTGTGAGCCCAGCCAGCTTACCAGCTGGGAGACGTCCTTTGTCTTATCCAGGGAAAGCATGGGAAATTCATGCTCTTCCTTCGGCAGCTCGCTGACCACCTCATAGCCCACGCGCACGGTGGGACTGCCGGCAAGCACTGTCCCAGTCTTCTTCTCCAGGGCCTGCAGCTCGTCATAGAGCGCATCATATTCAAGGTTGCTCATGATCTCAGTATCCTGCATATAGTAGGCTTTGGAAGCCTTGCTGAGGATACCGTTAAGTTCGCGCATTCTCTCCAAATCACTGCTCATAATCTGTTTCTTCCTGCCTGTCAGCTTCATTGTCGTCAAGCTCAAAACAGTCCCTGAGACCATCTATCTCGGCGCGTGTGACATTCCTCCACTGTCCGCTCTTCAGATGTCCCAGCCTGATGTTCATTATACGTGTCCTCTGAAGTGACACGACCTTGTAATCAAAATGCTGACACATTCTCCGTATCTGCCTGTTGAGGCCCTGCGTAAGTATGATGGAAAATGTAAATTCATCCAGCCTTTTAAGGCTGCATGGCCTTGTGACCGTGTCCAGTATCGGCACGCCTGATCCCATATCGCGGATAAATTCATCCGTAAGCGGCTTGTTGACCCTGACCGTGTATTCCTTCTCATGCATCATACTGGCCTTCATGATGCGGTTGACAAGGCCGCCGTCATTCGTCATCAGTATAAGTCCTTCGGAATCCTTATCCAGCCGGCCTATCGGGTAAATACGGCTTGGGTAATCCACATAGTCGACTATGTTCTGGGTGCCGCGCCTGCGCTCAGTCGTGCAGACGATACCGCGCGGCTTATTGAAGGCGATCAGCACCATCTTGTCATTCCTCACGACATTCCTGCCATTGCAGCTGACCTGCTGACCTGCCGCAACCCTCTGCCCCGGTAAAGCCTCCACTCCGTCTATCAGGACATGCCCGCCGCTGATAAGCCTGTCAGCCTCGCGCCTGGAACATATCCCCGCGTCGCTCAAAAACTTGTTAATACGGATGTCCGTCCTGTTATCACTGTCATGCATTATATCTTTCTTCATCAAAATACCCCGGAAAATATGGAAAAGCAAAGGACCGTCACGGTCGCGGGACATGAAATGTCAGCATATCATGTTTTTCCTCTGTCGTAAACGGTCCTGATTATCCTAGTTTGTCTCCTCTGCAGCGCTGGCAGTATCGGCACTGGTCTCTGCAGCAGAGCCTGTCTCAGCAGATGTCTCCACTGAAGTCTCTGAGGCAGTTCCTGTCTCTGTCGACGAAGTGATGCTGCCGTCTGTCTGAGACCTGAGCTTCTCCATAAAGCTCATGAGATCGGCATCATTCGCGCACGCGCTGTCCATCTTCGTATTCACAGTAGAGATAAGGTTCATAACATCCTCATCCTGATACAGGCTGTCGATATAATTCTGGGTCTCCTTATCATACTCATATGTGCCCGTCGCGGAATTGTATGTGCCCCTGTATATATACAGGCTCCCGTCATCAGCGGTCTTGATGTAGAACACTGAAAGGTTCGGCGCGAGTGTGTCAATGTCGGCGAGCTTAAGCTCATCATACACATACGCGACATATTCGCCGTCCTTCAGGCCCTTCTTGGTATAATACTGCGTGTTCTTGTATCCTTCGATGACAGACGACGTGCCGGTCAGTATAGACTGGCTGATGTCGTCCGTGGTATTGTATACCTTCTTCAGGAGAGCTGTATCCCCGTCCTGAAATGCCTTGCGGTAGTTGGCTATCAGTTCATTGACAGCCGGATACTTATTCAGCTCAAGCTTGTTCTCGCTGACAACTACCTGGATCGAGGATTCAGCAGTTTCGCCTGCTGAGGCAGCTGTGCCTGACGATCTCCTGTGAAGGCTGACGAACGCGCCGGCGATCACTGAAATAACAACTACAACTGACAGGATTATTATCAGAAGACTGTTGCTGCCATTCGGTCTGTATCCTGATGACCCTGTCCCGGAACGTCTCCCTGAACTGCCGCGTCCGGAGTTCCTCCGGCTGCCGCTTCTGGAAGATCCTCCCGAACGGTCTCTATAATTTTCACTCATCGATAAATTCCTCCGTAACTAACGATGCCGGCTGATCCCGGCAGTGATTCCCTGCCTTATGCTGCAGATACTACACCTGAAGGGAATCGAACCCTCGCACATGGTTCCGGAAACCATTGCTCTATCCACTGAGCTACAGGTGCATTTGTAATTGTAACCCATTTCAGGTCGGATTGCAACTGCCATTTTCACCGCAGCAGACAGCGTGCTCAGTCAAAAGATCATGATAATTTCTTCTTTATCGCCTCAACGACAGTCTCCAGCACCTTGATCCTCGCGTAATACTTTGAATTGCCCTCAACGATTATCCACGGCGCATATGTCGTCGAAGTCCTAAGCACCATCTCATCTACAGCCCTTACATAATCGTCCCATTTATCGCGGTTTCTCCAGTCTTCATCAGTGATCTTCCACTGCTTGTCCGGATTGTCGGAGCGTTCCTTAAAACGTCTCTCCTGCTCGTCCTTATCGATATGCATCCAGAACTTCAGGATAACGGCACCATGCGCGTAGAGATCATACTCCATCTGGTTGATCTCATTGTATGCCCGCTGCCATTCCTCATCCGTGCAGAAATGCTCTATTCTCTCAACCATCACTCTGCCGTACCAGGTCCTGTCAAATATCGCGACATGTCCGTCCTTGGGCATCTTCTGCCAGAACCTCCACAGATAATGATGAGCTTTCTCAATGTCATTCGGGGACGCCGTCGGCACTACCTCATAGCCTCTGGGATCCATCCTCTCCGTCAGTCTCTTGATCGCGCCCCCCTTGCCGCCGGCATCCCAGCCTTCCATGGCGATGACTACCGGCACGCGCTTCTTATATATCTCACTGTGGAGAATGGACAGCTCATCCTGCAGAGCAGTGAGCCTCCGGCGGTATTCTGAGCGGCTCATGGTCTTGCTGAGGTCGACGCCTGCAAGAATAGATGTGCGCAGGCTGTCATCATTCTCCTTCGCGCTCTGCTCCACGTCATCATTCTTCTCGACGGCAGCCAGGCTGTCCGTTCTGGATATGACGTCCTCCAGTATATCTGCCGCGATCGTCATGGCCTTGAGCGCCGCGTAGCGTCTGTCTGTGGCTTCTATTATATGCCACGGCGCATACGGCACATCCGTCACTTCTATCATATTGTCATACATTCTCAGAAGTTCGCCGTAATGCCTGTGATTCTCCCAGTCACGTTCAGTTACGCGCCACTGTGTCTGCGGCATGGACTCAAGCTTCTTAAAACGCTGCTTCTGCTCATCGGCAGAAACGTGAAGGAAAAACTTTATTATCAGTGTGCCGTCGTCGGTAAGCTGCTTCTCGAATGAAATTATCTGCTGGTATATTCCGTTAAGCCTGTCCGCGGAATAATGCTCATTCATGTTTCTGGATATGATCTCGCTGTACCAGCTTGTATCAAAAATATTGATCCTGCCCTTCTCGGGCGTCCTGGTCCAGAACTTCCACATAAAAGGATGCATTCTCTCATCCTCGCCGTTTTCAGGCACTGTAAATACCTTGAACCCTCTCGGATCCAGCGGCTGGATAAACCTGTTGATAAGAACACCCTTGCCGGCGGCCCCCCATCCCTCAAATACGATCATGATAGGGATATTCCTGGCTTTAGCTTCGCGCTGCAGTCTGGATATCCTGATCTCAAGCGGATCTATCGCATTCTTAAATTCCTTTTTACCGATTTTTTTGTCAAGATCAATATTGTCAAGCATAGCGGACCTCCTGAAATCCTGATCACTTATGACTGCTGATTCTTCAGAGTGCTGTACTCTGCATAGGCTTTTTCCAGAATATGTCTCTCGTTCGCATATTTCAGCAGATGATAAGCCTCGTGGTATTTATAGTATCCTGAATCATTAAAATATTCTTCTCGCTGCGGTCTGCTGAAAAAGCTTTCGGAATTCATAAGATACCAGTGTACCTCCTTCAGCACCGTATCGTTCAGTGAAGAGAAGGTATACTGGCTGCTGCCGACATACTTGACGATCTGAGCCATGACACCGGTCTCCTCCATCACTTCGCGCAGCGCAGTGTCCCTGAAATCCTCACCGGGCTCCACCTTTCCCTTCGGAAGTACCCATCCGTCGTATCTGTTCCTGTACTTTTTATACAGCAGCAGTATCTTGTTCCTGTAAATGACAACACCGCCGCAGCTTGTCGAACGTGTCATTATCAAACCTCTCCTATCACAGCTGATATTTCATCTTGTCAAATAGGCTTTGCTGACCGCAGTATACCGCTAACGCGGACTTTAAAGCAAGTCACTTGCTGAAATATTCATCGAAAAGTGCCCCGGCTATAGGAACTGCCGAAGTGCTCGCCGTGCCTGAATCCTCGAGCAGTACGCATACGACTATCTGAGGGTCATCGGCAGGAGCATAGCCGACAAACCAGGCGTTGTTGCCCTTCCCTGAAACCTCAGCCGTACCGGTCTTGCCGGCGCTGGAGTATGACTTGTTCTGCAGTTTGTATCCTGTACCTTCGGTAACCACAGCCCTCATCATCTTCTGCAGTCTTTTCACCTCAGAGGAAGACATCAGTTCTCCGGCAGAGACCGACGAATTTTTCCTGACAGTATTGCCGTCAGCGCTCACCACCTTGTCGATAACGTAGGGTTCCATCAGCTCCCCGCCATTTGCTATGGCGCTTACGAGCATAGCGGCGTGGAGCGGTGATATCTGAGTGCTGCCCTGGCCGATGGCTGTCGCGCCTATCGTCCACTTGCTGTCCGAATCCTTCAGGCTGAAGACGCTGGTCGCAGTCTTGAACGCTGTCGGAAGCGATCTGTTGAACAGCAGGTCATCGCATACGGAATTCATCTCCGCCACAGTTATGGACTGACCGATATTAGCAAATGACGAATTGCATGATTCAGCAAAGGAAGTCGTCAGATCGACCTTGCCATGCACCTCGCCGTCATAGCAGCTTATGGAATGCTTCGTCCCGCTGTCCGTTGCCAGTGAGATCGAGCCGTCGCAGTTATAGGAGTATTTGTCCGGGTCATGACCGCTTCTCAGATAGGCAAGCGTAGTCACTATCTTAAAGATCGACCCGGGGACAAACAGGCCTTGTGTTGCCTGGTTCAGAAGTACCTTGCTGCTGCTGTCCTTAAGTATAGACTTATACTTTTTCGCCAACGTATTGGGATCATAATCCGGCTTGGAAACCATAGCCAGTACCTTCCCTGTCTTCGGATCCAGCGCCACAACTGCCCCGTCACTGTCGCCCAGCTCATCATAAGCCACCTTCTGCAGTGATGAATCCAGAGTAGTGACAACATTGTTGCCCGGGTTGCGCACTCCCTTGATCTCATTGATTATTTTCTCCACAGGCTGTATGTCAGAGGTCACCAGATCATAGTCAGCTGTCTGCTCAATGCCTGACTTGTTTATATCGCTGGTGCCCACTACATGGGCAAAAATATTGCTGAACGGATAGGATCTGTAATAGCTGCCGTCATCGGCTTCAGCCGACTTCGCCAGCGTCTTGCCGTCAGACGAAAGAATGCTTCCCCTGGCAACCTTCTCTTCAAGCTTGGCCAGAAGACTGTTGTTGGGATTATTGACTACGTTCCTCCTGCCGACCGCATCAAAATATACTATATAAGCTATTACGCAGAACATAAGGGCTATCATAACATAGGCCATGCGCCGTATCTCTTTGTTGGTCTGCTTCTTGTTCGCCATGCCGACTATGACAGTGTCGCCAATTCCCGGCTCGTATGGCTGTTCTTCCTTTTTCTGTCTGAACAGGCCTTTCTTCTGCGGCTTTTTTGCGCTGTGTCCGTCATCATTTATATCCATCCGGGTATCAAGATCCTGTTTCCTGTATACCCTGGCATCAGCGCCGCCGTCACGGCCCTGGTACTTATCCTGACTCTGCTTCCTGTACTTTTCCACATCATTCTCATCAAAGTCAAAATGGATATTATCATCATCGCCGGCGCCTGGATCGCTGTTATTAAGATCTACACCTGAAAATCCGGCGGTGTCGTCAAGATCCTGTTTCCTGAAAGTATTACTGCTGCTGCCGGTAGAGTTCTCTTTCCCTTTCTTCAATCTGCTTCACCTCTTTCTGTTTAAGTAGATACAATCCCTGTATGACCGCAAATACAATGACGGTGGACAGTATCGAGCTGCCTCCGTAACTGATAAGCGGCAGAGTGACACCAGTATGAGGGATAAATTTCACGACTCCTCCTACGCACAGGAAAAGCTGAAAAACATATGAGATACTCAGTCCTGCTGCCAGCAGTTTATAAAAATTGTTTGTCAGCTGAAGAGAAATATTTATGATCATTATAAAACAGCTGATATAGATCAGGATCAGGCAGATCGCAAAGATGCCGCCCAGCTCCTCAGCTATAACAGAAAATATAAAATCGCTCTTATTTACCGGGATATCCTCCGGGAGTCCCTGATAGAGCCCCAGGCCGAACCATCCGCCCGTACCGATCGCAAAAAGGGACTGGCATATCTGATAGCCGGCATCATTGTAATTCCCCCACGGGTCCTTCCAGGCGACTACTCTCCGCCTGACATGGCTGAACAGATGATAGCTGACGACCGCCGCGCCGCAGCCGCACACGAGTCCGGCCGCAGTCCATTTGAAGGTGCGCGTCGCCACATAGAGCATCGTGATATAGGTTACAAAGAATATTACCGCGGCGCCGAGATCTGTCTCTTTCACAAGCAGCAGCACAAATCCGGCCGCGATGACTGTCGTAAACACTATTCTCTTAAGATCTGCCTTTTTGTAGAGCATGGAAGCTATAAAAAAGACAAATACTATCTTCGCCAGTTCCGACGGCTGAAAAGCGATGCCGCCTACCGAGATCCAGTTAGTCGCGCCATATATGCTTTTGCCGAACACAAATACCGAGCCCACCAGAGCAAGCCCAAGCACGCCGTACAAAACTCCCAGGTGGCTGAGAAGAGTTACCTTGGAAATGATAAACGGTATAAAGAGGCTGAACAGCACCGAGACAACAGCAATTATGAACTGCTTGACTGCGAGCGTGAAATCCAGTCTTGTAAGTATGCATAATCCCAGCATAAGCAGGAAAAACATGTTGTTGATAAGCATCATAGAGGCGTTGCGGTAAATATTCTTATACAGAAACAGGGCAATGGTGAAAAAGCATATCTGCGCCACATAGAACACAAGCACCATGACGGTCATATTGTTCAGGAAGATCATGAAATTCAGCATGAAATGTATGGCCATCATAATGGCTATCTGTCCAGAATATGTCCTCTGCTTTTTCTTCTGCGACATGGCTTTGAACGCAGTAAAACAGCGGAGGGTATATACCGCCATAAGCAGTATTATGATGTATTTGAATAATTGTGTAATAAGATTCGTCATAGCTACTCTACTCCACGGTTATAATGTCCTCTGGTAAATGTTTCCGGTTCAGTGTCAGAATGGCTGAGGCCGGCAAATCTGCCGGCGACTTTTTCTGTCTGTTCCGGAGACTCGTCAAGGAACTGAAGTCTCAGCACTGCCGGGCCGCCCTTCCCGGCGGGGAGATCATCCCTGACCTCCGGCAGATACAGCGGCACCGAATTGTATATCACATTATAGCAGAGACTGCAGATGCTGCTCACCGGGAAATTCAGGCGGTACCTGTCTGTCAGCATATGCAGGCCGCCTCTGTGCGAACAGCTTCCGGATGTTTTTTCAAGACACTGGGCTGAGATCATAAGCGGCTGTCTGCCGTAAACGATAATTTCATTCCCAGCCAGCGCGCCCAGATGCGCCAGCTCTCTCCTGTTAAGCTCAGGTGAGACTGTTATCCTGTCTAATACCTGAGAATACACTGCCGATGAGATATCATTCATGCAGTACATGCCGTAATCTCCGGCCACAGGCTGTCTGAATCCCTGGCTGCGCAGAAAAAGGCATGACTCCATGTTCCTTGCCAGGAATCCGTCAGCACCCAGGCTTCTGTAAAGGGCAGCCCTGGCGAGAAAATATCCTTCACGGTCCATACGCATCACGTGCGGCATGGCGATCCACAGTGAACGGCCCGCTCCATGGACCTTCGCGGCAGCCCTGACCATGGCATCCTCACTAAAATATACATCCTCCAGATATATCATATCTATATCCGAAAATGAAAGTACGGCATCCAGCTGCTCCTCACGTGAGATGAGCGCTGCCAATGCCGGTCCGGCGGAAGTCTGTTTTCTGTCAGAAGCCGGCTGATATCTGCCGTGTACATCTGCCATGTCCGGCAGCGGCCTTCTGTATCCCTCAAGTATCTTTTTCTCGAGTTTATCCAGAGTGTCACGCCTTATCTCATTCAGCTCTGAGACCGTCAGGAAAACATCGCTGTCCATCCTGATATCAAGCTTTTCAAAACAAAATGGCGTCTGTCCGCTCTTCGTTATCCTCTTCCTTACTTCCTGTTCATCCAGCGGATGCTTCCGGGCTTCCCCGGCAGCGGCCCCGCTGCAGCAGACGCTGTACCCGACGCAATCTGCGTTCATTGTAACAGGCATATCTTTCGAAATATTGACAAAACCGTTAATCTTTTCTTTAATATCCCGGCCGCTGATAAAAGCATCCCTGAGCGACTGCATAAGCTGCTCATTCCTGGTCCTCATAACCGGGGAGGCGCCCTTCCTGCCGTCTGTGCGGCAGGGTAAAGGCAGCTCATCACCGCGCCGCGCCGCTCGCTCCGCCTTAAAGGATGAACCATCGGGAAGCTGCAGTATGTCTCCAGGCATGATATCTTTCTTCAGGTGGAGCAATACATGGCCCCGGCCGCCGGAAGAGGCGTCTCCGACATATGAGCCGGCATTGCCTGGCGTGCGGGTGCTCATCATATCCTGTCCGTTGTGTGAATGAAAATAGCCACCGGTAAAACCGCCGCGGTTGTATATGTCAAGCAGCGCTGATCTGTCTGTCTCCGCTATATGATAGCCCCCGGCTCCATGCTCAAGATACATGTCTGCGTAGCGCCGGTATATCGAGGACGTGAGTGCCGCGTATTCAGGACTCTTCATCCTGCCCTCTATCTTCAGGGAACAGACACCGGCGTCGATAAGTTCCGGCAGCGCGTCCAGACCGCACAGATCCTTCGGGCTCAGGAGATATCCCGAGCTTTTCCCGCCGTCAGCGCAATAGCTGTACCTGAGCCTGCATGGCTGGGCACACCTTCCTCTGTTGCCGCTCCGGCCGCCTATCATGCTGCTCATCAGGCACTGTCCGGAATAGCAATAGCACAGAGCCCCGTGGACGAAGACCTCGATCTCCATGCCTGTCTCGCTGCACATCCTCCTGATCTCCCCGATGCTGAGCTCACGCGGCAGCACCGCCCGGCATATGCCCTTCTCCTTAAGCCATTCTGCGTATGATGCTCCGCACACAGTCATCTGAGTGCTGGCATGCAGAGGCAGTTCCGGAAAATACTCGCGCAGCAGGCTGATAACGCCCATATCCTGCACCAGTACCGCATCAAGGCCCTCAGCGTACAGAGGCGCTATATATGGCAGAAGCCCCTCGTATATCTCATTATTCCTGAGCAGCGTGTTGACTGTAAGATATAGTTTTTTGTGATGAAGGTGCGCATAATCGATCGCCTGCAGAAGCTCCTCACTGTCCGGATTGTCTGCATATGCCCTGGCCCCGTATTCGCTTCCGCCGATATATACGGCATCCGCGCCCGCGTTGAACGCGGCTTTCATTGCGCACAGCGACCCTGCCGGCGCCAGTATCTCTACTTCCCTCATCACTGGAACTCCTTTGCTGATAATGAAAAAACTGGCTTAAAGCCAGCCTCTTCGACAATATCACGAACGATTCCTGGCCTCCAGACCAGCTATCTGCTTCTGAAGCTCGGTCACCTCATTCTTCAGGTCCTTGAGCTCTTCCGCAGACTTTTCGATCTGCACCTGCGCAGAGATCAGCTCATGCTTCAGATCATATTCAGCCTTATCCTTCTCATCAATATCCGCTTCCAGCTCTTCTATGCGCTTCCTGGCCTTATGATAGTCGTCGGCAATATTGAGTTCGAGAAGTATCTTCTGCATGTCGGCACTCATACGCCTGTAGCCCTGCATCTGGTTAAGTTCATTCAGCTTATTGTTGATATACAGTGCTATCTTCTGAAGATACTCTTCACTTTCATATCCGCTGAGCGTATAGACTCTGGAACCTATAAGGACTTTAAGATCCGTCTTGGAAGACATCGTTCTCTCTCCTTTAAAAACACGAAACCCCAACTGTTACAGATATTTTACCAGAAAAAAGCGCATCAGGCAACACATGTTTATTCAGGGCCTTTATTCAGGGCCTGTTCACGCGCCTGCCGCGGCTGTATCCAGTCAGTTCAGATAGGCCATAGCCTTCTCGCTCACAACGCGCCCCCTCGGTGTCCTCTGCAGGAAACCGATCTTGATGAGATAAGGCTCATATACCTCCTCGATGGTGCCCTTGTCCTCTCCCAGCGCCGCCGCAAGAGTATCAAGTCCCACCGGCCCGCCGCCGAACTTGTCGATGACAGTGAGAAGTATATTCCTGTCAGACTGATCGAGCCCGTATCTGTCGACGTCAAGAAGATCAAGTGCCTCATTGGTGATGTCATAGCTTATCGCACCGTTATAGCGCACCTGAGCGTAATCTCTGACGCGTTTTAAGAGTCTGTTGGCCAGACGCGGCGTCCCGCGCGATCTTCTGGCAAGCTCCGCTGCGCCCATGTCATCTATCTCAACTCCAAGCACAGCTGAAGTGCGCCTGATTATCTCGATGAGCTCATCATCTGTGTAATATTCAAGCCTGCTGACAACGCCGAAGCGGTCACGCAGCGGCGCTGACAAAAGCCCCGCGCGGGTAGTGGCCCCGACAAGCGTGAATCTCGGCAGGTCAAGACGTATAGACCTGGCCGAGGGTCCCTTGCCCATCATGATGTCTATGGCGAAGTCTTCCATAGCGGGATACAGCACTTCCTCGACCTGTCGGTTCAGTCTGTGGATCTCATCGATAAAGAGCACATCACCTTCCGAAAGGTTGTTCAGGATGGCCGCTATCTCACCCGGCTTCTCAATGGCCGGACCCGATGTCACCTTGATATGGACATCCATCTCATTCGCGATGATCCCGGCAAGCGTTGTCTTGCCGAGTCCCGGAGGTCCGAACAGGAGAACATGGTCCAGCGGCTCTCCTCTTCCCTTGGCTGCCTCAATATAGATCTTAAGCATCTCCTTCGCCTTTGTCTGGCCGATATAGTCATCAAGCCTGCGCGGTCTCAGGTGATTCTCTATCCTGACGTCTTCATCGACGATCTCTGTCGTAATAATCCTTTTATTCATCATGCCACCCGTCAAATGATCTGCTTGAGAGCCATCTTAAGAAGCTGCGAGCTGTCCATAGCGTCCGCGCCTTCCACCGCGCCTACAGCACGCGCAGCTTCGCTCCTGCTGTAGCCCAGTGATACCAGAGCCGTGATGACCTCATTAGCGCTGCTGCCAGGCCTGTCCATATCCGGGACACTGCCTCCCATGCCATTCGTGACAAAAGACTCAAGATCGATCTTATCCTTCAGATCCAGTATGACCCTGCCGGCTGTCTTCATCCCGATCCCGGGAGCCCTGGATATAGTTCTGGCGTCCTCCGACGCTATCGCCATGACAAGCTCATCCGCCGTCATGGAGGAGAGCAGTGTCTGTGCCGCCTTCGGTCCGATCCCGCTCACCTGTATAAGGAGCTTGAAGAGTTCCAGCTCCTCCTTGCTTAGAAAACCGTAAAGTCTCAGGCCGTCCTCGCGCACGCTGAGAAAAGTGTGCAGTCTGACGGCTGAGCCAGCCGGCGGAAGCTGTTCGATGGTCGGAGCCGTGAGCTGTACTATATAGCCGAACCCGCCGGAAGCTATGACTGCATGATCCTTTCCTGTCTCACACAGCTGTCCCTCTATAAATGCTATCATTGCTGTCTCCTCCCGGCAAATAACGAATTTTGACCTTTTTAGCCCATAATGATATACTGGGGCTGGATTTATGGAGCCATTATAGCATAGAAGCTCATTCTTGTAAAGGAAATTCGAACATATGTTTAAGTACGCCGGCGCTCTGACGCGTGAGGAGGGACTTTTCCTTCCTGAAAAGGATACCGCTTTTCTCAATATAGAAACCACAGGACTGTCATACAGAAATTCATTTATCTATATGGCCGGCATAGCCTGGGCAGAAAATGCCGCTGAAGAAGGCTCCGCCCAGTCTGACTGCGGCGGCACAGCCGGCTTAAAATGCGTCTGTCTGCTCTCGGAAAGCAGGCGCGATGAAGCTGATATACTCTGGGGACTGAGGCAGCTCACGGGGCGCTTTTCCTCTGTCATCACCTACGGCGGCAGCATTTTTACGCAGCGCTTTCTTGAGGGACGGCGGCAGCTCTACGACGGCATGGAGGTATCCCGCGGCCCGGTGATGACAGATATACTGGAGCGCATCAGGCCCTGCCGGAAATATCTGCCGCTTGCGGATCTCAAAAAGATGAACGCGGAAAAATTCGCCGGCTATCAGAGGAAAGTCAATGTATCCGGACCGGAGCTCATCTCTGTCTATCAGCAATGGGAAAACAGCCATGCGGCAGAAACGCGTGATTTCCTTATAGATCACTGTCTCGAGGACCTCAGCTCACTTTGCTGTCTCTCCGGACTGCTGGCATACCCGGATTTTCTGGAGGGCAGATCATTTGAAAAAACAGAGGCAGAGCTCACGGACGGGGGCTGTATTTTCCATGTCAGATTATCGCGCCCTGTCCCTTCCCGGCTTTGCTGGAACACTGAATACGCTGAGACAGTGCTTGACGGATATACCGCAGATATCAGTGTGCGCGGAGTGCGCGGACGGATGAGATATTTTTTGCCCGGACCGGTGGGCGATTATTATTATCTGCCCGATGAAGACATGGCGGTGCACAGCAGTGTGGCCCAGTTCGTAGATAAAGAACACAGAAAAAAAGCCACGCCCGCGACCTGCTACATCACCCGCGAGGGGCTTTTCCTTCCTGCTCCGAAAACCAGAGGGCTCGATATGTTCAGGGAAGAATATCATTCCCAGAAGTTTTATATATTATGCGACCGCGAAAAATGGAAAGCTGATCCTTCCATATTAAGAGTCTATATCACTGCTGTTGTCAGGCAGCAGTAACACACTGCCGCCGCTGTCCTTTTCAGCCATCGCGTCCGATTTTCTCTTTTTGAGCTCCTCGGCAAGCCTGCTTCTGCCCTCACGCGTAGAACTGCTGTCAAGGAAATCATCCTTTGACGCGGAAAATATCCACGGCATAAGTGAGCAGAGCCGCAGTTTCAGATCGTGTCCTGTCTCAGCATTCTCACCATTCAGCTCGATCTCATATTTCCTGAATTTCTTATCAAAGATCGTCAGCGAACACTTCTTCAGGTCATCGTCCGCTTCCCACACCGCGTCCTCAAAACAGGCGACGACGTCCCTCGTCTTTACGACCGAGCAGGCATTGCGGGCCTTCAGGTCAAAGGATATCAGGAAATGGCCTGTGATCAGCAGATCTTTCCCGGTGACAGGCTGCGCCGTATCCATATCCTGCCTGAGAACGGCAAAATCACTGCCCCTGCCGGCAAAGACATATTTTTCAAAATTCAGGGCCATCGCCATCATAAAAAAGCCGCCGATCACCATGGCCGCGGAGATCACCAGTCCGGCGGCATAGGCATTTTTCGAGGAGGCAAGATAAGAGCCCAGCATCTCCTGCACTATAGAAGCTGCTATACAGAGCCCGACGATGATAAACGCCGAACCCACGGCAAGCCGGTACATAACGCATTTTAACTTCATAGTGTAATATGCCTGCATATGTATCCTCCTTAAGCAGTAATGTCCTGATATGTTTACTTTTATATAAAATGAGAGGACCCAGCCTTGAGAAGCGGATCCTCTGTACATTTTAAGTCAATTTAAGATTTATTACTCTTCGCTGTCTTCGGGAGCATCCTGACCGTCATCTTCATAATCATTCTCACCGGAGATCTCATCATCAAAGTCAAGAGCCTTCATGCTCAGGCTGATCTTCTGTGCGTCACAGTTAAAATCTACTACCTTGGCAGTGATCTCTTCACCGATGTCAAGAACATCTGACGGCTTCTCGACACGATCCCTGGAAATCTGGGATACATGCAGGAGAGCGTCAACACCGGGCTCCAGCTCAACAAATGCGCCGAAGTCTGTCATTCTTGCGACCTTGCCTGTTACGATGTTGCCTGCAGCGTACTTCTCAGCAGCTGTAAGCCAGGGATTCGTCTCAGGGAACTTAAGGCTCAGCGCGATCTTCTCGCCCTGGATATCCTTGATGAGGACCTTCAGCTCGTCGCCGACTCTGACGACCTTCTTGGGATTCTCTACTCTGCCCCAGGACATCTCTGAAATATGAAGAAGTCCGTCGGATCCGCCGAGATCGATGAAAGCACCGAAATCGGTAACATTCTTGACACGTCCCTCAACGGTCATGCCAGGCTTGATCCTTGCGAAAAGCTCAGCCTTCTTCTGCTCCTTCTCAGCAACAACAAGCTGCTTCCTGTCACCGATGATCCTTCTCTTGCGGGGATTGAACTCAGTGATCACAAAGGAAATATCCTGATATTTATATTTGTTAAGGTTTCTCTCATATGTGTCCGAAACAAGGCTTGCGGGGATAAATACCCTGGCCTCCTCAACTACGACACTTAATCCGCCTGACTGTACACCTACGACCTTAGCTGTGAGAACTTCCTTGTTCTCATATGCTTCCTCTATCCTCTTGTTGCCTCTCTCAGCGATAAGTCTCTTGTAGGTAAGCAGAACCTGGCCTTCTCCGTCATTGACCTTGAGTACCTTGGCAGGCATGGTGTCACCAGGCTGTACCACAGTAGTAAGGTCAAGGTTAGGCTGGTTGGAATACTCACTTCTGGTGATGATTCCATCAGACTTATACCCGATATTGAGAATGATCTCATCAGGCTTTACATCAATAACGGTACCTTCTACCTCAGATCCGTTCCTGATGTTTTTCATCGTCGCATCGATTGCGTCGAGATTAAAAATTTCATTTTGTTCCGACATATGGGTGTGAACCTCCTCGATAATATTATTTGGGGTTGAAGCCCCTGCTGTAATACCTACATTACCAATAGAGCCAAATGTCTTCAAGTCCAAGTCAACAAGTGTCTGTATATAGTAAGTATTCTTACATTCTTCCCTGCAGATATCATATAGCTTCTGAGTGTTGGAACTGTGCCTGCCGCCGATGACTATCATGGCATCAACGCGCCGGGCTATCTCCCTTGCCTCTGTCTGTCTCTCTGCCGTGGCATTGCAAATGGTATTCAGACATGTTATATCATAACCCTTTTGAGAAATAATTTCAACAAGTAATTCAAATTTCTTGTAATTAAATGTTGTCTGCGAGACTATGCACAGCTTCTGTGAAATATCGGCGCTGTAATCGAGAGCTTCCTCTTTTGTCTCGATTATGTCCGGAGTTCCCGTGCACCATCCGCTTATCGCCTGCACTTCAGGATGGACCCTGCTTCCGATGATGATGATCCTGTAGCCCTCCTCGCTGTATCTGCTGACTATCTTATGGATCTTCTTCACAAACGGGCAGGTCGCATCGACTATCCTGTAGCCCATCTCAGTCAGGGCATCTATCTCGCCGCGGCTCACGCCGTGCGAGCGTATGATCATGACGCCCCGCTCGTTTTCCGAGGCTTCCTCCAGAGAATTCACGACCTTCAGGCCCTTCTTCTCCAGGTCCTCCACCACAGACTCGTTGTGGATGATCGGTCCGTAGGTGTACACGCAGCCTCTGCCGGCCATGGAAAATGCCAGGTCGACCGCCCGCTTCACCCCAAAGCAGAAGCCCGCCGTCTTCGCCAGTATCACATTTGCCATATGGATCTCCTCCGGTGCTATTTTTCGGTTCTGGATAATACTATCTGCTTCAGAGTCTCTGTGACCTGTCTGATATCCATGTCTGAAGTATCGACGGGCACCGCGTCATCTGCCTGCCTGAGCGGGGCCACGGCCCTGTTCATGTCGCGGTGATCTCTCTCGCTTATATCCTTTTCGATGTCCTCCAGAACGCATTCCTCGCCTTTTTCTTTCAGCTCGCTGAACCTGCGCAGAGCTCTTACATGTGCGCTTGCTGTCAGGTAGATCTTCACGTCGGCGTGCGGCAGCACGTTCGTGCCGATATCCCTGCCGTCCATTATCACATTCTCTGACTCTGCCAGTGTCCGCTGGAGGTCAAGAAGCTTCGCCCGCACTGCCGGTATGGCTGAGACCTTGCTTGTCATACGGCTCACCAACTCTGTGCGGATACGACCGTTGACATTTTCGCCGTTGAGGTACACGCACTGAGTGCCGCCCTCATAGGCTATCCTGATACTGATATCTGAGCAGGCAGCGGAAACGCTCTCCTCGCTGTCTGTATCTACACCATGCTCTATCATGTAGAGTGTTATGGCCCTGTACATAGCCCCGGTATCAACATAAACATAATCAAGTTCCTTTGCCAGGAGCTTTGCTATCGTGCTTTTTCCGGCGCCTGCCGGTCCGTCTATTGCAATATTGATGCTCAAGTTTCACCATTTCCCTTCTCAGATATATTTTCAGTCAGCTCTTCCCGGGCTGCCCTGCCGGCTGCGTAGCCGGTCGACCAGGCGATCTGGAGGTTGAAGCCTCCCGTGAGCGCGTCCAGGTCGAGCACCTCTCCGGCAAAATAAAGTCCCTTCGTTTTTCTGGATCCCATAGTGTCAGGCTGCACTTCGCGCACATTGATCCCGCCGTGTGTAACTACCGCCTCATTGTAGCCCCGGGTACCCTCGACCGTCATCGCGAGGCGCTTCATCGTCCTCACGAATCCCAGACGTTCGTCCCTGGTCATGTCCCGGATCACTTCATGTCCGCTCAGACCGGACAGCTGCAGCACGACCGGTATCAGGCTCGCCGGCATAAGACGCTTTACCGAATTGGCAAGCTGGCGGTTGAGGTTCTCCGAAAAATCCCTCAGCACTCTCTCGTCCAGCTGTTTCTCCGAGAGAGCCGGCTTGAGATCGATACAGGCTGTCACCGCGCCCTTATCATGGAAGCGGGCATAATAGCTGCTGGCGCTAAGTACCACCGGCCCGGTGATGCCAAAATGCGTGAACATTATCTCGCCGAAATCCTCATACTGCTTCTTCCCATCCAGCAAAAGCGTAAAGCCGATGTTTTTAAGGGAAAGGCCCTGCAGCGACCTGCACCACTCCTCCTTCACGACAAATGGCACAAGTGACGGGTAAAGGGCGGTTATCTTATGCCCGGCCCGGCCCGCCATGCGGTAGCCGTCGCCGGTAGAGCCGGTAGACGGGTAAGAGATGCCACCCGTGGCGATTATCACCGCGTCAGAGCTGACTTCCTGTCCGCCGGCAAGCCTTATCCCGCGCGCGCGGCCATCCTCGATAATGATATCGCTGACTTCACTGTCCAGATGGACGCTGACACCGAGCTTTTTCAGCACTGCCGTCAGCGTATGTATCACGTCGGAGGATCTGTCAGATTCCGGAAATACCCGCAGCCCCCGCTCAGTTTTGAGCTTCAGGCCGTTGTCCTCCAGAAGTCTGATTATATCATGATTTCCGAAAGAATAGAATGCGGAATAAAGAAATCTCGGATTGCTGATCACATTATCCAGCAGTGTCTGGGTGTCATCACAGGCATTTGTCAGATTGCACCTGCCCTTTCCCGTGATATACAGCTTTTTGCCCAGCTTTTCGTTTTTTTCATAGATATGCACGTCAGTGCCGCCGCCGGAAGCAGATACAGCGGCAAGCATCCCTGCCGCTCCGCCGCCTACAATAATAATCTTTTTCATCTCATATCCGCCCCATCATATCAACTGAAAAAGAGGTGCAGTTCCCTGCACCTCCTGATCTTTTTATTGCGATTAACAATTACATCTCAACGATGAGAGCCTGGCCCATGCCGCCGCCGATACAAAGAGTAGCAAGACCCCTCTTGCATCCTCTCTTCTGCATCTCATAGATGAGAGTAACAAGGATACGAGCGCCTGAAGCACCGATAGGATGACCAAGAGCGATCGCTCCGCCGTTGACGTTGACCTTGCTCATGTCAAACTTAAGGTCATGAGCTACTGCCAGCGACTGTGCTGCGAAAGCCTCATTAGCCTCGATAAGATCCATATCGTCGATAGTAAGTCCAGCCTTAGCCAGAGCCTTTCTGGAAGCCGGGATAGGGCCTGTGCCCATGATAGAAGGATCTACGCCTGCTGTAGCATAGGATACGATCTTTGCCATAGGCTTAAGTCCAAGCTCAGCAGCCTTGTCTGCGCTCATTACTACGAATGCAGCTGCGCAGTCGTTGATACCGGATGCGTTAGCTGCCGTAACAGTGCCGCCGTCCTTCTTGAATGCAGGCTTAAGCCTTGAAACCTTCTCCATGGTCGAACCGAACTTAGGATGCTCATCTGTATCAAATATGATGTCACCCTTCTTGTTCTTGATAACTACAGGTACGATCTCATCCTTGAATCTGCCGGACTTGATAGCCTTCTCAGCAAGGTTCTGTGAACGAACGCCGAACTCGTCCTGCATCTCTCTGGTGAGGCCCCACTGCTCAGCAACGTTCTCTGCTGTGATACCCATATGATAATTGTTGAAAGCATCCCAAAGACCGTCGTTAACCATGCAGTCGATCATGTTGCTGTTGAACATTCTTGCGCCCCATCTTGCTGACGGGATAGCGTAAGGAGCCATGCTCATGTTCTCCATACCGCCTGCCATAACGATCTCAGCCTCGCCTGCCTTAATCTGGTTCGCTGCAAGAGCTACTGCCTTAAGACCTGATCCGCATACGATATTGATAGTCATAGCGGTAGTCTCCTTAGGCATGCCTGCTTTAAGAGTTGCCTGACGGGCAGGATTCTGTCCAAGAGCAGCTGTAAGAACATTACCGAAGATAACCTCCTCAACCTGTTCAGGCTTGATACCTGCTCTCTTGATGGCTTCCTTCATTACAGTAGCACCAAGTTCTACTGCGGGAGTGTTCTTGAGTGTTCCGCCGAACGTGCCTATAGCAGTCCTGCAAGCGCTTACGATTACGACATCTTTCATGAATTGCCTTCCTTTCATAAACAAATGTGAAAATTTAAAAACCTGATCAAAAAACAACATCCATTAATCTCTGTGCTATGGAATTTTCGCCAACCCACACCATAGCCAGCAAATTTTGGCAATGCCAATTGTAACATAGATTTGCCGTTTGTTCAACCACTTTAATGTATTTTTCATAAACAATCACAGTATATACGCGGCTTTCAGACACCTATCGTGCTGTCTGCCTCCTCCTGCGCTTCCTCCCGGAAATCATCGATATCCTCCTCCGGAACAGCCGGCAGCTCTGACGGCGAGCTTACGCCGAAAGCCCTGAGGAATTCTTCGGTAGTCGCAAACAGTATAGGTCTTCCCGGCGCATTGAGGCGGCCGGCCTCCATGATCAGGTCATAATCCAGCAGCCTGTTTATCGGATGGCTGCAGCTGACGCCCCTGATCTTCTCGATCTCAGCCCTTGTGACAGGCTGTCTGTAGGCGATGATGGCCAGGGTCTCCAGCATGACGTTCGTCAGCGAATACTTCCTGGGCTGATGGGTGAAGGCATTGATATAATCATACATTTTCGGGTCTGTGCACATCTGGAATGAGCCATCGAGCTCTATGATGCGCACTCCCCTGCCCTCCGCTTCATACCTGTCCTTAAGGCCGCGCGCAACGGTACTGGCAAGCCCTGGCCCGATCTGCAGTATACGCCCCATATCCTCAGCGCTGACAGGGACTCCCATAGTAAAAAGCAGTGCCTCTATCACTGCCTCGTCTTTTTCGTATATCATGCTGTAACCTCGATCAGTATATCATCAAACAAAGTGTTCTGACTCGTATGTACAGTCCCGTCCTTCATCAGTTCAAGGATGACCAGGAAGGTGACAATGACTTCCTCCCGCGAATTCCCATCCTCAAGCAGGGACCGGAAGCTGATGCTGCTGCGCTTTTCCCTGATGATCTGACGTATCTCACGGGATTTCTCGGCAAAATCCACCGGTTCTTCCTCTATCCTGCCGTAGCCGCTCCTGATCCGGTCTACCTTGTCATAGTTTCGTTTCATGACATCCTGGAATATACGCTGCAGGTCCGCGAGCCCGATATCTCTGAAAAGCTCTGCCGTGTCCACAGGTTCCGGCGTATATTCAATATCCTCAGGGATAGTCGTGTCCTTAAAACAGCACCTGGAGGCGGCAGATCCCATATTCTTAAGCTTCTGCGAAAGATATCTGTACATCCTGTACTCCAGCAGTCTCTGTACAAGCTCGCTGCGGGGGTCAGTCTCCTCCTCGCCGTCAGCGGCCGGTTCTGCCGGCAGCAGTATCCTTGATTTGATACAGAGCAGCTGAGCTGCCATAACAAGAAAATCACTGGCCGTATCCATATCATCCAGCTGCATATCGTGTATATATTCAAGGTACTGGTCGGTTATCTCAGAGACAGGTATGTCATATATATCGATCTTGTTGATGTCGATCAGATGAAGGAGAAGGTCCAGCGGTCCCTCGAACACCTGCAGTTTGTAATTGATCTCACCCATATGGAAGATAATGTCTCCTTATTCCCTGAAAGACCTGGGATTCACCCTGATCTGATAAGCATCTTTAATGCAGCTTACGACCGTCGTTGTGCCGCCCTCCACCTTCTCGCCGTCAAGCGACCAGGCAAGCGGCTTATCCGATGTGAAAGTGAGCGAATCTGTCTGGAAGGTAATGAACATCGGATTGTCGTAATTCATCGAATTCAGCGACGCTATGATAAGGCTGATGTCTATCGGAGTCTTCGGTTTTTTGATAAGCATCACCTCAAACAGCCCGTCATTGAGATCGACGAAGTCATCGCTCATCTTGAAAATACCGCCGACGCTTTTGGCATTGCTGACCGCCCCGAACGAAAACACGTCGTCGATCACCATATCGCCGCTTTCAATATGCATGGGATAATCGGTGACGGATATTGCCGGAAGTTCCTTCAGCCCTTCGAGTATATAAGCGAAATGCCCGAGATTGTTCTTAATGCTCTGCGGCGTGGAATAAGAGGTGCCGGTAAATGCACCAAAAGAGGCAACATATGAGAAATAGCTGTCATCGAACTTGCCCGCGTCAAAATAGCGCGGCTTGCCGACAATTATGTCATTGACAGCTGTCTGTATATCCGAGGAAAGATTTATCCCGGAGGCAAAGTCATTTGTCGAACCCGCGGGGATATATCCGAGCTCCGGTCTTATCTGCCATTTCATGACAGCGGAGAGGATCTCGTTGAATGTACCGTCGCCGCCGCTGCATATCACCAGGTCGAACTTGCCCTCCATCTCACTGAGTATCCTGCCAGTGACCTGGTTCCCCTGGGTAGTCATGACGACCGCCTCATAGCCGGCCTTTGTAAGCGCATCGACAACATAGATAAGTTCAGTCTTTATTTTCTGGCGTCCCGCCATCGGGTTTACCATAAACAAAACTCTCTGATTCATAAACAACACTCCATGAAAAAATATTTAGATATATGCCGAACATATAATGATTCAGTATACCATGTATCATTTCAAAATAACAGATTTCTTTGGAAAAATGGCGGAAAGACTGAACATTTACATCATTTTCCGCACTGCTCCCTCAGGTCCCCGATCTGGGCTGCCATCTCCTCCTGCTGTTCAAGCAGCTGGTCTATCTTAAAATGAAGGTCATCGATGATCAGCTCGCTTTTGAGGTTTACTCTGTAATCGTTGGCTGCCTGCTCACGGTCTTTTGCCTCCTGGCGGTTCTGGCTCATCATGATGAGCGGCGCCTGTATCGCGGCCACACATGAGAGCACAAGGTTCAGCAGTATGAAAGGATACGCGTCAAAGGCTTTTGAAGCCAGGACAGTATTTAGTATCATCCAGGCGATCAAAACGAAAATAAAAATAAAAATAAATTTCCAGCTGCCGGCAAAATGAGCTACCCTGTCCGCGGATCTCTCACCCAGTGTCGCCGTGCTGTCATCGTAGATGTTGGATGAGATTTTCTCGCCGATGAGCATATGCGTCAGCTCTTCATCCTCCATCTCCTCATCTGAGGTCTCGATCAGCTGCCGGATCAGATCCATATGTTTCTGGTGTTTTTCTTCATCTGTCAGGTTTTCCATCACTGTCTCCTTCAGCCGCTCACCTTTAAGCGGCATATTGCTTGCGTTTTTTCCTGTTTTTATTTATTATGCAGATTTAATTATAGCCATAGGAGTCCCTTTTTTCAAGCAGGATTGCCGCTTTACATCGGGAATTATTTCGGCTATACTTCAGGTTATCAATGCAGGAGGTTATATATGAGTTTCGATCTAAATAAAAAATTGCCTACCCCGATGGAGATAAAGGAGCTTTATCCGGTTTCAAATGATATCAGGGCTGAAAAAGCCAGGCTGGACAAGTCAGTGATGGACGTGATAGACGGCAGCTCAGACAGATTTATGCTGGTCATAGGCCCGTGTTCCGCTGACAACGAGGAGGCAGTGTGCGATTATATCAGCAGGCTCTGCCGTCTCCAGGAGAAGGTGAGTGACACTATACTTATCGTTCCCAGGATATACACTAACAAGCCCAGGACCACAGGCGAGGGATACAAGGGAATGCTGCATCAGCCGGATCCGGACAAGGCACCTGATCTTCTCGGAGGGCTTGTCGCCATCAGGAAAATGCATATGCGCGCGCTGGAGACATTTCACATGCCTATCGCCGACGAGATGCTCTACCCCGAGAATTACCGCTATCTTTCTGACGTGCTCTCCTACGTAGCCGTAGGCGCCAGGTCTGTCGAGGATCAGCAGCACCGGCTGGTAGCCAGCGGCATAGACGTCCCCACAGGCATGAAGAATCCCACGAGCGGGGATCTCTCTGTCATGCTCAACTCCATCACTGCCGCGCAGCATCCGCACAATTTTGTATACCGCGGCTGGGACGCGACCAGCTCTGGGAATCCCTATGCGCACGCCATTCTCAGGGGCGCGGTCAATAAGCACGGCCAGACCATGCCGAATTATCACTATGAAGACCTGAAACTGCTGAACGAAATGTACGGCGAAAGAGAACTGAAGAATCCTGCCGTGATAGTGGATGTCAACCATTCTAATTCCGGCAAACAGCATATGGAACAGATCAGGATATCCAAGGAGATCCTGCACAGCCGCAGGCACTCGGACGATATAAGGAAACTCGTGAAGGGACTTATGATCGAAAGCTATATTGTCGGCGGCAGCCAGCACGCAGGCAGCGAGCCGCATGTCTATGGCCAGTCGATCACCGATCCCTGTCTGGGATGGGAGGATACCGAACGCCTCATATATGAGATCGCCGAGCAGCTCTAAAATACAGCTGAAGCCCGCCAAAGTGTACGAAAATGGCTGCCGCATCAGGCGGCAGCCATTTTTCATGCGCGCGGATGTGTCTGCAGATATACATCCCTGATACGCGCGTTATTTTTTTTCAGATAATTCTGGACTGCAGTCGTCTCCGAATCCCCCATCATCTCCTGTACCGACCTCAGGTCGGCACCGTTCTCCAGCAGGTGCGCGGCAAATGAGTGCCTCAGCGAGTGCGGGGTTATGTCTGCTTTGATCCCTGCCGCTCTGGCGTAGGATTTGAGGATCTTCCAGAAGCCCTGGCGTGACATCGGACTGCCGCTGCAGTTAACGAACAGGACCTTCTGTTCTGGGTCATCTATCATGCCGGCCCGCGCATTTTCCATATAATCCACAAGGGCCGTCCTGGCCATCCTTCCGAAGGGGATGATGCGCGTCCTTCCGCGTCTGGTGCATTTTATATAGCCGGAAACTATGTTGACATCGTCCAGAGTAAGCGAAACAAGCTCACTCACACGTATCCCCGTCGCATACAGAAGCTCCAGCATGGCTTTGTCCCGGATGACCTTGCTGCTGTCAGAGCCAGGCTGGGCAAGCAGAAGGGAAACTTCCTCGATGGACATTAATTCAGGGGCTTTCCTGGTGACCTTCGGGGCCTTCAGGTCCTCCGCCGGGTTGAAGGGCACTCTGCTGAATCTGAAAAGATAGGAGTAAAAGCTCTTGACAGCCGCGATATTCCTGGATACCGTGGCCGAGGCAAGTCCGGACTTCTCCAGCTCCAGCATATATGCCTGCATCGTCACCGCTGAGACTTCCCCCAGCTCATCTATGCCGATGCCTCTCAGATAGTCAAGGAACTTTCTGAGATCCCGCCTGTATGATGACAGTGTGTTTTCTGACGAATGTTTTACCTCGTTCAGGTATATGATAAACTGTTCAAGTTGTACGTCCATGACAGCAGGACCTACATGCTGCGGCAGCGGTCACAGACAGCTGCGGCAGCATCTATAAGGCTGCTGCGGAAGCCATCCTTCTCAAGACTCGCTACAGCTGCTATCGTAGTCCCTCCAGGTGAACACACAGCGTCCTTGAGCTCTCCGGGGTGCTTTCCTGTCCTGAGCACCATCTGGGCCGCTCCGCTGACAGTCTGGGCTACAAACTTATAGGCCTGGCTCCTTGGCATACCGTACGCCACGACGCCGTCTGCCAGGGCTTCTATCATCATGTAGACAAAGGCCGGCGATGAGCCGCTGGCGGCGGTAACTGTATCCATCAGGCTTTCATTTACAGTCTCGACAAGTCCGAATGATGTAAAGAAGCTGCCCAGCAGCTGTCTCTCCTCATCCGAAAACTCATCATCCGAGAATGATATCCCGGTCATTCCCTCTCCTATGGCTGCCGGTGTGTTCGGCATAGCCCGCACGATGCGTATGTCACTGCCCAAAAGCTCCTTTAGACTGGCTATGCTGTAGCTCGGAGCAAGTGAGATCACGATATTCCGGGAACTGATCACATCTTTCACAGCCGGTATCACCTGGGCGTAGACCTGCGGCTTCACAGCGAGGACGATCACCTGTGATGCCTCGGCGCATTCTGCGATGCTGTCATAGAATACTGCGCCTGTGCTCTCGGCAAGCTTCATGCCCTTGAGCGTGTCCCTGCGCGTAAAGGCGATCTGCTCCGGCGAAAAAGCGGACAGGCAGCCGTTAAGCATCGCCGTGCCCATATTGCCCATTCCTATAAACCCAAATAAATACATAATCTACTCATCCCAGTTGTGATATACATTCTGTACATCGTCATCTTCATCCAGAAGGTCAAGGATCCGGTTAAGATTGCCGATATCCTCTCCATTGGTGAGCTCCACATAATTCTGCGGTATCATATTGATATCCGCGGATGCCATGGGAATGCCCGCCTTCTCGAGATTTTCGCGCACTGTACTGAAATCATCAGGATCAGTCAGGATCTCATAGGAATCTTCTTCCTCGTTAAAATCTTCGGCGCCGGCATCCAGGGCGGTCATCATGAGCTCGTCGGGATCGATCTCGCACTCTTCCTTATCGACGATGATCTGGCCCTTCCTGTCAAACATGAAGGATACGCACCCGTTAGTGCCGATCGAGCCGCCTCCCTTTGAGAAAGCGCTCCTGACATTGGCCGCGGTCCTGTTCCTGTTGTCTGTCAGAGTGTTTACGATTATCGCCACGCCGCTCGGGCCGTAGCCCTCATAAGTATTGTTCTCATAAGTGACAGAGTCAAGATTGCCCTCAGCCTTCTTGATGCCGCGCTCGATGGTGTCCGTCGGCATGTTGTTGGCCTTCGCCTTGGCAATGACATCGCGGAGCTTGCTGTTATTGTTGGGATCAGCACCGCCCTCCTTGACAGCGACGGCGATCTCTCGTCCGATGATTGTGAACACCTTGCCCTTTACAGCATCATTTTTTTCTTTTTTGTGCTTAATGTTCGCAAATTTTGAATGTCCTGACATAAATATTCTCCTATCTTTTTCTTAATAACTATATGATTTTAACATCACACTGTATAAAAATCAAGACTGCGGCGGCGCTGCGCCGTCTTCGTACTATTGCGCGGTCTTGTTTTCTTCTTTGTTTTTGCTCACCCGGACAAGGCTGATCGCGTTGTCCCTGACGCCTATCACCCTGAAGGTGTATCCGTCGACAATGACGCTGGCTCCCTCTGTCGCCTTCGGTATCCTGTCAAGCTTGGAGATCAGGTAGCCGTTGAGCGTCTCAAAATCACCGTCGAGCTCTATGCCCAGCTGCTCACGTATATCCTCGACAGGCGTGAAGCCCTTCATATACCAGCCGCCGCTTACTGTCTGTATAAAATGCTCATCCTGGTCGTATTCATCCATGATGTTGCCCACTATCTCTTCCAGGATGTCCTCCATGGCGACAAGCCCGACCGACTGGCCGTACTCATCTACGACGATCGCCATATGTATCTTCTTTTCCTGCATTTCCCGGAAAAGACTGTTGATGCTCTGTGTATCCGGCACGAACATAGGCTTGCGCATGATATCACGTATCTGTGTGTCGGCGTCGCCGTTTATGATCAGCCGCATAACGTCCTTGAGATGAAGGATGCCGACGATATTGTCTTCATCATCTTCATATACGGGATATCTTGAAAACTGGTCACTGGCCATCAGCTCAGCCGCCTGCGACGGCGTAAGCGTTATGTCGATGCCGATGATATTGCGCCTGTGCGTCATGATATCCGACACTTCTTTGTCATCGAACTCAAATATATTGCTGATCATCTCAGCTTCGCTCTCTTCGATAACGCCCTGCTCATGACCCTCATTTACCATCATGATGATCTCTTCCTCAGTGACATTCTCCTCGATATTCTTCGAGTTGATGCCTGCCGCGCGTACAAGGGCAGAAACCGACAGATTGATCAGGGCGACCACCGGCCTGAACACAAATATCAGAAAAGAGACCGGGGCATACAGGATCCCGATCCATCGTTTATAGTACCTTCCTGCGAGGCGTTTGGGAAAGAGTATGCCGAATACCGTCACAAAATATATGAGTATCAGGCATACGATGATATGGCTTAGCACCGCTGCTGTTCCATAGTGAAGGCCTGCCCCCGCAAGCACAGCGCTTAGGTCGTCAAAAAACGGTCTGGCGATAAATGAGCCGATAACAATAGAAACAGTCGTTATTATCAGGTCTACCGTGCTCAGAAACGATGACGGTTTCCTGATGATATCGAGTATCCTGCCAGCTCTTTTGTTCCCGTCCGCCGCCTTCTTCGCCAGATTGGATTCGTTCAGGGCAGAGAAGGCCACATTAGTGCCTGAAAATGCTGCGCTGATAAGGACAAGTATCACAAATACGATTATTCGGGGCAGCAGCCCGTCATCACCCATAAAACACACACCTCCCGGATCTTCCTCCGGGAAAACCGGCAGAGAACATCCTAAGAATTATCAAACTATATATTTCCCCGAGCTGCTGGAGTGACTCAGATAATTGATGATCTCCACAACACGCCCGTTTCTGCTGTACACACGCGGTACCCGCCTGTTGATATTGCAGATAAACTCATAATTGAACGAACCGCACTGATCCGCCACTTCCTCGACAGAGATGCTCTCGGCGCCCTGGCTTCCGATCAGTATGACCTCGTCGCCCTGCTTGATCTCATTCGCGGCGTCAGTGATATCTACCATCAGCTGGTCCATGCAGATACGCCCGACTATCGGGTAAGAATTGTTGTTGATAAGCACACGTCCGCGGTTGGACATAGCCCGCGGATATCCGTCCGCATAGCCTATCGATACAGTGGCTATCCTCGAATCCCGCCTGCATACATAGGTAGCCCCGTAGCTGATCGGTGTATTGGCCTTAAGAGTCTTGATGTACACGATATGGCTCTTCAGGCTCATTACCGGCTTAAGATCCAGCAGTGACTTATCCACCTCCCCGGAGGGATAGAGCCCGTAGATTATGATCCCGGCCCGCACCATATCCATCTGCAGCTGCGGATATCTCATTATCGAGGCACTGTTCGAGCAGTGCCTGCATGGTATCTTTATGCCTCTGTCTTCAAGGAGACTGATCATTCTTTTAAACTCATCTGCCTGCCTCATCGTCATGTCATCCTCACCGCAGTCGGCACAGGAAAAATGCGTGAAGATGCCCTTTATCTTCACATTTTTCAGAAGCGAGTCTATCATCGTAATGCTCTTAACAGAATCCTCATTCACTTTGAAGCCGATACGGCTCATCCCCGTATCTATTTTAATATCGATATCGGCGACCATATTCAGCTTGTTCGCGGCCACATCCAGATCCTTGGCTGTCGCGTAGGAGAAAACGGTCATTGTCAGTTTGTTGGTTATCACATCAGGATACTGATCCCTGGAAGCGTATCCCAGTATGAGTATCGGAGCGTCGATGCCGTTGCTGCGGAGTTCAATACCTTCCTCAACAGTAGCGACGGCGAAACTGTCAGCTCCCATTTCAAGAAGTTCATGTGCCAGCACAACAGAGCCGTGTCCGTAGCCGTTAGCCTTGAGAACACACATAAGTCTTGTGTCCGGCTCCAGCTTTGAACGTATCTGGGCAATGTTGTATTCAAGCGCGTCAAGTGAGATGTCCGCACATGCACGATAAGCAGTTTTCATTAAATGATCCCTCCAGAAATTATTTATTTTTTTCCGCAATAATATCCGGTACAGCCTCTGTTATGTCAGACGCGGTGACAGAATAAGTTCCTCTCTTGTCCGAGGCGCGCTCTCCTGCCAGCCCGTGGATATATACGCCCAGTCTGGAAGCCTCCTCCGGCTCCAGGCCCTGCGCGCACAATCCGGCAATTATACCCGTAAGTACATCCCCGCTGCCGCCGGTAGACATACCGTTATTGCCGGACAGATTGACATAAATATTCCCTGCCGTACCGAAAATCATTGTTCTGGCGTCTTTCGCAATACATATTACACCATATTCACGGCTAAAATCTACACATATTTTCTGCAAATTTGATCTGAGCGTTTGGATATTATATCCAGTCAGTCTTGAAAGCTCTTTAAGGTGCGGCGTCAGCACCATCCTGGCGGGCGAAGCCTTCAGCCACTCCCTGTGCTCAGAAATGATATTCAGGGCGTCCGCGTCAATGATAAGCGGGCATTCTGCCTTCGCCAGCACAGTTTCCACGATGCGCTCAGAGGCCGCGCTGATGCCGATCCCCGGCCCCAGCACAGCAGCCGTATGGCTCTGAAGAAGCCTGAGGAGAGTTTCGCTGTCGTCCGCATCCTCAGGGTAGGTCTTCATGACTGCCTCCGGCATGAGCTGCTGCAGTATGCACCTGTTGCATTCTGGCGTATATACCGTCACGAGGCCTGTCCCCGTATAGTATGCTGCCCTGGAGGAAAATGCCGCGGCTCCGGCCATGTTCCTGCTGCCGGCAATTATCAGTGTCCTGCCGTATGTCCCCTTGTTGGAATCCTGCCTGCGCTCCGGCAGTCTGCCCAGGTCCTCCGGTCCGTACGCTATATGCACATCCGTAAATTTCTTCACCGCTCTGCGGTCAAATCCGATATCGCTGCACACTGTCCTGCCGGAATACATGCTGCCCGGATAAAGGACCGCGCCCAGCTTCCGATAGCCGAAGGTCACCGAGACATCAGCGCGCACAGCCACGCCGAGTACGCGTCCGTCATCCGAGCTGATCCCGGAGGCTATGTCGACAGAGTATACCGAAGCTCCGGCATCCGCCGCCGCGTTGACCGCGAGTATCCAGTCTCTGTACCTGCCGCCGACGTCTCTTGAAAGACCGGTCCCGAACACAGCATCGATCATGATATCGTAATTTTTCAGGAAAGCGGTCATAGCCTCCTGATCGCTCACACCGCTGCCGCCGGCAATGCTTCCGCCGTCAATGATCTTCACGCCCATCCTGCGGGCAATGCTCAGCTGACGCGCGGCATCATCGGACAGCTTGTCCGGATTCCCTGCCAGCAGTATATCCGCTTCGCAGCCTCTGCCGAAGAGTATCCTGGCTGCCGCCATGCCGTCACCGCCGTTATTGCCGCTGCCGCAGACAGATACCACTCTCAGCTTTTTCCTCTTCCCGGGAAAGTCCCCGGCCGCGGACTGATCAATAAGCTTCTGCACTTCATCCGCGACGGAAAGCGATGCCCTTTCCATCAGTACAAGTGAAGGGATACCGATCTCATCAATAGAAAATCTGTCTATCATCCTCGACTGTTCCCCGTTAACAAGATACTCCATCAAAACGCCCCCTGTCTCCATACATTAAAGAAAGCTGAAGTTATCAAGTATGTAACCTCAGCCGCTTAAGTTTATGTCTTCTGATACCGAAAATATCAGTCATCCATAAATGAATTATAACTGTTTTTCTCATCGCCTCTGTGGCGCAGATTATATGAAAGAGTCATCAGGCTCTCATTCAGATGAACGTTCTTCACGCACACGTCATCAGATACCTTAAGATCTGTCGGGGCGAAATTCCAGATCGCCTTGATCCCCCACTGCTCCAGCTTGTTCGCGATCTGCCTGGCGTTCTTCTTGGGTACTGTAAGAGTCACGACATCAACTGTGTTCGTCTTGATGAACTCCTCGAGCTCATCCACCATCCGTATCTCTATCCCGCGCACAGCCAGACCCTCGAGCCTGGGATTCGCGTCAAATATACCGATCACCGAAAATCCCACGCTGCCGAAATCATAATTCGCAAGTGCCTGACCAAGGTTGCCCGCGCCGATTATTATCATATTCTGCTGATTGTCAAGACCAAGTATCTTGCCGATCTCATCAAAAAGATACTGCACATTATATCCGTAACCCTGCTGGCCAAAACCTCCGAAATTATTCAGGTCCTGACGGATCTGGGAAGCGGTGACCTTCATCTTGATGCTAAGTTCCTTTGATGAGATCCTCACTACACCATTTTCCAGCAGTTCACCCAGATATCTGTAATACCTCGGAAGTCGTTTTATAACCGCGGGGGAAATAATCCTACCTGCCATATTCTATTTCACTCCTGTCATGTGTCCAATCCAGATAGCGACATCCGTGATGATGGACCACTTTTATTTCTGTTCTGTATAATTATATCAGTTGTGATATTATTGTCAATTGTAAAGTTGAAAATTAATGCTGTACGGGCTTGCAAACACTGCCGTCAGCGGCTTGCAAACAGCTCCGTTTTTGTCTATAATACAGTTGTTTGCACTCTTATCCATCTTTCCGGAGGTAGCTATGATCTTATCCTGTTACAATGTCAGTTTTTCTGTGGGGACAGAGACGATACTCGACAGTATTTCCTTTCAGATAGAGGACCACGAAAAAGCGGCTGTAGTCGGCGTGAACGGCGCCGGGAAATCGACCCTGCTGAAGATAATCACGGGCGAGATCGTCCCTGACTGCGGCGAGATCACTATCGGCAGGGACAAGACTGTGGGATACCTCGCCCAGCACCAGGATATAGATTCTCAGGAGAGCATCTACGACACTATGATGAGCGTCAGGAAAGATCTTACCCAGATGTACGACCGTATCAGGGAGATCGAGCTGGAGATGAAGAATGCCTCCGGCGAAGAGCTGGAATCCCTTCTGGCCCAGTACGACCGCCTGAACCATCGTTTCGAGCAGGAAAACGGCTATGCTCTCCGGAGCGAGGCTGTCGGCGTGCTCAAGGGTCTGGGTTTTGAAGAATCTGAATTCGGCAAAAGGGTATCCGATCTTTCCGGCGGACAGAGGACGCGCATATCCCTCGGACGGCTGCTCCTTATGAAGCCTGACATCATCATGCTCGACGAGCCTACCAACCATCTGGATATGAACTCCGTCGCCTGGCTGGAGAATTATCTCTCATCTTATACCGGCGCCGTCATCATAGTCGCGCATGACAGGTATTTCCTGGACAGGATCGCCTCCAAGGTAATCGAGATCGAGAATCACCGCAGCACCGTCTACAAGGGAACATACACGGATTATTCGCAGAAAAAGGCCCAGCTGCGCGATGCTCAGCTCAAAGCGTGGATCAACCAGCAGCGAGACATCCGCCACCAGGAAGATGTCATCCGCAAGCTGAAGCAGTTTAACCGCGAAAAATCGATAAAGCGCGCCCAGAGCCGTGAAAAAATGCTAGACAGAGTCGAAAAGCTTGAGCAGCCGGCTGAGCTGAACGCGAATATGAGCCTGAAACTGACGGCCACTGTGCAGAGCGGCAATGATGTTCTGTATGCCGAGGGTCTTTCCAAAAGCTTCGGTCCCGAAAGGCTTTTTGAGGATATTAATATAGATATCAAGCGCGGTGAAAGAGTAGCGATAATCGGCGACAACGGGACGGGAAAATCCACCATACTGAAGATAATCACCGGCTCTGTGCTGCCCGATGCCGGCTATGTCAGAACAGGTTCAAATGTCACCATTGGATACTACGACCAGGAACAGCAGATGCTGGACATGGATAAAACGATCTTTGACGAGATATCTGACAGATGGCCTGATATGACCCAGACAAGAATAAGAAACGTGCTGGCCTCATTTCTCTTCACGAATGATGATGTATACAAATATATCAGAGACCTGAGCGGCGGCGAGAAGGCCAGGGTATCGCTCGCCAAGCTGATGCTGTCCGACGCCAACCTGCTCATACTCGACGAGCCGACCAACCATCTGGATATCGTCTCAAAGGAGATACTGGAAAGCGCTTTGAGCTCCTACACAGGCACCCTGCTCTACGTCTCCCACGACCGCTACTTCATAAACAAGACAGCTACCCGCATACTGGAGCTCTCAGAGAAAGGTCTGCTCGGCTACAGCGGCAATTACGACTACTATCTGGAAAAACGCCAGAACCCCTCTCCCACCGGTTCATCCGGCACAGCGGTATCGCAGGACGATCAGGAGGATGCACAGAGCAGGGGCCGTCTCGACTACAGGCAGCAGAAGGAAGAGCAGGCGCTGAAAAGAAAGCGTGAGAATCAGCTTAAGAAGACTATTGCCAGAATTGATGAGATAGATGTTCGTCAGGGAGAGCTCGATGAGCTGCTGACTCATGAAGAGATATATACAGATCCCGCACGTCTCCTTGAACTCAGCCAGGAAAAAGAGGCGCTCGACAAAGAGCAGACTGAGCTCATGGAGATCTGGGAAAATCTTGAGAATGCCGGGGAATAGGCCGGCCGGCTATTTGTTAGCCTGGACCAGGCCTTTCTTGGCATCCACGGTCACGTAGGTACCCTGTTTGAGTATGTTCACCGCGTTGGCTGCACCGACGATCACGGGGATGTCCAGTGCCTTGCCCACCACGGCGGCGTGTGATTCCGCGCCGTCATCCTCGGTGATGATAGCGGATGCCGTCCGCAGCTGTTCCATTATATTATTGGACGTGCCGGAGATAACGATTATATCGCCGGGTTTATAATTGCGTTCAAGCGATTCTTCATTCTGGCAGACACAGAGATTGCCGGCAGCCTTTCTGTCATTTATCCCCTGTCCGCGGATAAGCACGTGGCCGACAACGTGTACTTTTATGATGTTGGTAGTGCCGGATACGCTTAATGGCACCCCGGCAGTTATGACAACTATCTCGCCCTGCTTCACTATGCCGGCAGCCTCGACGCTGTCCACAGCGCGGTCAAAAAGCCTGTCTGTGGAATCCTCCTGCTCTATGAGCATGGGAGTCACGCCCCAGGAGAGATTGAGCTTGCGGTAAATGTGCCTGGACATCGTGCAGGCAATGATCGGCGATTCCGGCCTGAACTTTGATATCATCCTCGCGGTAAAGCCCGACTTTGTAACGGTGACTATCGCCGACGCATGCAGATCCATAGCTGTGGTAACGCAGGCGTGGGAGATCGCGTTTGTGATATCGGGATCAGTAAGAGGATCGCGTTCCGCCAGTTTCTTCTTGTAATCTATAGAATTCTCAGCGGCCAGGGCTATCTTGGCCATTGTCTTTACAGCCTCCACAGGATATTTCCCGGCAGCTGTCTCGCCGGACAGCATGACCGCGCTGGTGTTGTCATTGACAGCATTCGCCACATCGGCGACCTCTGCCCTGGTAGGTCTCGGGTTCACTGTCATGGACTCAAGCATCTGGGTGGCGGTGATAGCTATCTTCCCCGCCTGATAGCACTTGCGGATGATTATCTTCTGCAGCATCGGGACTTCCTCAAAAGGGATCTCGACGCCCATATCTCCGCGGGCTACCATGATCCCGTCAGAAGCTCTTATTATCTCATCAATGTTGTCGATGCCCTGCCTGTTCTCTATCTTGGCGATGATCCTTATTGAATCATTGCCGTGCTCGGCGAGCACCCGCCTCATATCCTGGATATCCTGCGCGCATCTGGTAAATGAGGCGGCTATGAACTCGTAGTCATTCTCCACAGCAAACACCAGGTCAGAATAGTCATTTTCGCTTATGAACGGCATGCTCAGCTCGCAGTTGGGCACGTTTACTCCCTTGTGGTCTGATATCTCCCCGCCATTCACTACACGGCAGACGATGTCAGTATCAGTCACGTCTGTGACCTGCATCTCTATCAGTCCGTCATCTATCAATATGGAAATGCCTGGTTTTACGTCATGGACTAGGTCCTTATATGTGATGGTGACGATCTCATCCGTGCCCTCGACATCGCGCGATGTAAGCGTAAAGCTCTGCCCGTTTTTCAGCGTGACCCTGCCATCCTTAAATGTGCATATGCGGATCTCAGGTCCCTTGGTGTCCAGCATCGCCGCGACCGGAAGTCCCAGCTCATCGCGGACCTTCTTGATGATATTCAGAGTCTTGAGATGGGTTTCATGAGTGCCGTGAGAAAAATTCATTCTTGCGACATTCATGCCGCCCAGCATGAGCTCTCGTATCTTCTCCTCAGTATCAGAGGCAGGCCCGATAGTGCATACGATCTTTGTTTTCCTGATTGCCATATTGAATATCCTCCTGACGGCTGTTCCTTCGCTCAGATCCCGCTCTCCCAGAGATGTTCAGGATATACACCTGAGCTCTTAAGGGAAGCGATCGCCGCGGCCACAGCTGTCCTGTCTTCTTTATACGTCATCCCATACCATCTGTCCGGGGAGCGGAGCACAGTCACTCCTGCCTTCCCCTCCTCTATCAGCTGACCCACGACCGAGGGGAGGAAATATTCCGCCCTGAGTGGATCTGACGGCAGCTCGTCGCGCATAAAGTCTGCAAATCTTTTCTTCAGTTCAGGAAGAAAGCTGGGGGTAAATCCCCACAGGTTCATGGATACTGTCTCCTCAGGCGAGATATCCGTAAATGTCTTCCCGTCATCCTCTGAGTAAGCAGCCCCGTCACCCTTCTCGACAATGTAGACTCTCTCCCTGATGGACAGAAGCCTGCCGCCGGCATCAACGCTGCACACTCCCCTCGATACATGCCCGTTCTCAGTGAGTGTATTGCCGAGCCGGAATCCGACCATCATGTACCTGTAGATATCGTCATCTTCATGCGTTGTGAGATAATCATATATCATCCTGAACGCCGAAGGTCCGTAATAATCGTCAGAATTGATGACCGCAAACGGCCCTTCTGACGCGCCCATACAGCTGAGCACGGCATGCCCTGTCCCCCAGGGCTTCACCCGTCCCTGCGGCACCTGAAAACCTGCGGGGATATTCTCAATATCCTGGCATACATATCTGACTCTGACGCAAGACGGTATCCTGCTGCCTGCAGTATCCCTGAATATCTGCTCATTCTCCCGCCTGATCACAAATATCACTTCCCGGAACCCGGCTTTAACGGCATCGTAGATGGAAAAATCCATCAGCACATTGCCGTCAGGATCGACGGGATCTATCTGCTTCAGGCCTCCGTAGCGGCTTCCCATACCTGCCGCCATTATCACCAGAACAGGTTCATTCATCATTTTCTCCTTCCGGATCCTCAGCGGATCCCGGAAGCTGCGTCCGGCTCATCAATGGCCGGCTATCTCCAGCAGCTTCATCAGAGGCTCATCCATGACGTCAGCAAGACGCTGCATAGATCCCATCTCCGGTCTGCACTTTCTCGTCTCCCACAGATGTATGGTATTCGTGCTGACACCGATAGTGCTGGCCAGGTCGGCCTGGCTTACATGGTTCCTCGAACGGTATTTCCTCAGCATCTGTCCAAATTCAGTTTCTTCACGATCTTTCATATTATTTCGCCACTATATTTACAATCTTCTTGGGAACATAAATCTCCTTAACGATATTGCCATTAAGCCTGTCGCCGAGAACTTCCTTCGCCCGCGCAAGTACCTGTTCTTTCGGCTCAGACTCAGCCACCATCATGACCGCCTTTGTCTTTCCGTTTATCTGGAGTGCGATCTCGATCTCATCATCCTTCATTGCGCTCTCGTCGTATGAAGGCCATACATTGTCATAGACAGAGCTCTCATGGCCAAGCTCCTGCCAGAGTTCCTCAGCGATGTGGGGAGCGAAGGGAGAGAGCAGGATCACTGCCGTCTCAAGCGTAGTCCTGTCGACTCCGCCCTTCTTTGTCTGCTCCATCATCTTGTTGTTGTATTCCATGAATCCGGAGATGACAGTATTGAGACTGAATGCCTCGAATCTTGTGGTGATGTCATATACCATATGGTTCCTGAGCTTGACAAGTTCCTTTGTCTCCCTGACATCCCTGCCGAGATTATCCTGGACCATATTCCAGAAACGGTTGAGGAATCTGTATACTCCGTCTATGCCTCTGTCATCCCACTCGGAATCAAGTTCCGGAGGTCCCACGAAAAGCTCGTACATTCTGAGCGAATCACAGCCGTAATCTCTCACAAGGTCATCCGGGGATATGACATTTCCCTTCGACTTGCTCATCTTGATGCCGTTCTTGCCGGTGATCATGCCCTGGTTGAAGAGCTTGGTAAAAGGCTCGTCGAAATCTATAACGCCTATATCACAGAGGAACTTTGTATAAAATCTTGAGTAGAGAAGATGGAGGACAGCATGCTCGACACCGCCTATATACATATCTACAGGAAGATACTTGTCAGCCTTCTCTCTGGAGACAAGCTCCTTGTCATTCTTATTGTCTACATAGCGCAGGAAATACCACGATGATCCTGCCCACTGAGGCATGGTGTTGGCTTCTCTTCTGGCAGGCCCGCCGCACTTGGGGCAGCTCGTGTTCATCCACCAGTCGATAGACGCCAGCGGCGACTCGCCGGTGCCCGTAGGCTGATATGACTCGACCTCAGGCAGAAGCAGCGGGAGCTCCTCCTCAGGGATAGCAACGGCACCGCACTTGGGGCAGTGCACGATCGGTATGGGCTCACCCCAGTATCTCTGGCGCGAAAATACCCAGTCGCGGAGCTTGTAGTTGACTGTCTTCCTGCCGAAGCCCTTCTCCTCGATTATCAGGGGTGCCTCAGCCTTGAGCTTCGAAGATTCCATGCCGTTCCATTCTCCGGAATTGATCATGGTACCTGAAGCCTCAGTATATGCCTCCGTCATATTCTCGATCTCTTTGCCGTCCTTGGCGATTACCTGGACGATCGGGATATCAAACTTCTTCGCGAATTCAAAGTCACGGTCATCGTGGGCGGGAACGCACATGATGGCACCGGTGCCGTAATCTGCAAGCACATAGTCGGAAAGCCAGATAGGAGTCTTCGCTCCGTTTAGCGGATTGATCGCGTAGCTTCCGGTAAATACTCCTGTCTTCACCTTGTCCTGGAGCCTGTCTACATTGGACTTCACGGACGCGTCGTAGATATATTTGTCTACAGCTTCCTTCGTCTCCGGGGTAGCAAGCGATGCCGCCATCTCATGCTCCGGGGCAAGCACCATAAAGGTGGCGCCGTAAAGAGTATCAGGTCTGGTCGTGTATACCGTGATCTTCTCATCGCGTCCCTCGACAGCGAATTCTACCTCCGCGCCGTATGACTTGCCTATCCAGTCTGTCTGCATCTTCTTGACCTTCTCCGGCCAGTCGAGCTTGTCAAGATCCGTCAGCAGACGGTCAGCGTACTTGGTGATCCTCAGCATCCACTGCTTGAGGTTCTTCTTCGTGACCTCCGCCCCGCAGCGCTCGCAGCGGCCGTTGACAACCTCCTCATTAGCAAGGCCTGTCTTGCAGGAAGGGCACCAGTTGATAGGCATCTCCTTCTCGTATGCCAGACCCGCCTTGAACATCTTGACAAATATCCACTGTGTCCACTTATAAAAAGAGGGATCAGTCGTGTTGACCTCCAGATCCCAGTCATAGACTGCCGCGATCTGTTTGATCTGCCTTTTTATATTTGTCACATTGTCTACGGTTGATTTAGCGGGATGGACCCCCATCTTAATGGCATAATTCTCAGCAGGGAGACCGAAAGCGTCCCAGCCCATAGGATGGATAACATGATAGCCATGAAGCATCTTGTAGCGGCTCCACGCGTCAGATATCACATATCCCCTCCAGTGGCCGACATGCAGACCGTTGCCCGACGGATACGGAAACATATCAAGACAATAATATTTGGGTTTCTTCCCGTCATCGACGTTCACCGGGTGCTCTTCCCAGTTCTTCCTCCACTTCTCTTCAACCTCTCTGTGGTTATAAGATTTAGCCATTACGAACCTTCCTTTCTGTGGTATACAGGTAATGCTATATAATTAGGAAGGCCTGAAATCCTTCCCTGATCCTAAAGCTCAAATAAGTGAGAATGATCTGTTAATAACAGAAAATTCTCACTTATTGTATCATACTATTTATTTTAAGCAAACATCTTTTTGTCCGCAGCTGCGCATTCGCAGTATTTATTCCTCGGCATTCGCGTTCTCAGCGATGACCTTCTCCTGGACCTCTGCCGGAGCCTGCTCATATCTGTCAAATGTATATGAGTAGATGCCGCGGCCGCCTGTCATGGAGCGCAGGTCTGTGGAATACCCGTAGAGTGAGCCGAGAGGGATCTCAGCCACGATGTCAGTCTTGCCGCTGCCCACAGGATTCATGCCGAGCACACGTCCGCGTCTCTTGTTGAGATCGCCCATAACGTCTCCCGTAAACATATCGGGAACTGTTACGCTGAGCGAAGCGATAGGCTCAAGCAGAACCGGCTTTGCCTTGAGGAAAGCTTCCTTGAAGGCCTGTCTGGCAGCTGTCTTGAACGCCATCTCGGAAGAATCTACCGGATGGTAGGAACCGTCGACAAGCGTTGCCTTGACTCCGACAACAGGATATCCTGCGAGCGGTCCTCTGTCCACGGATTCAGCGACACCCTTCTCAACAGCAGGGAAAAAGTTCTTGGGAACTGCGCCGCCGACGACACGCTCTTCAAAAACATAAGCTTTCTCCAGATCGCCTGAAGGCTCGAATTCCATCGCGACATCGCCGTACTGGCCGTGTCCGCCTGACTGCTTCTTATACCTTGAGCGGACCTCTACCTTGGACTTGATAGTCTCACGGTAAGGTACCCTGGGCTCAGTCAGCACGATCGCTACCTTATATTTCGCAAGCAGCTTGCTGGCAACAACGTCCAGATGCTGATCGCCCATTCCGTAAAGGAGCATCTGGTGATTCTCCTTATCGTTGAACGCCTTCAGCGTGAGGTCTTCTTCCATCATCTTCTGCAGGCCCTGCGAAACCTTGTCCACATCAGCCTTGTTCTCAACATCGTATGCCTTATAGGTATACGGGGCACTGATCTCGAATCTGTCGAATACCAGCGGATCGCTCTTGAGTGAAAGCGTATCGCCTGTCTCAGTATTGGAAAGCTTGGCGATAGCGCCGATATCACCTGCGTTGATCTCCGGCACCTCTATAGCTTCCTTGCCCCTGAGCAGATAAAGACGGTTGAGCTTCTCCTCTGTTGACCTCTCATAATTGTAGATAGTCATATCATTCTTCAGGGAGCCGGAGCATACCTTGACCAGTGAATAACGTCCGATGAAAGGATCCACGATGGTCTTGAAAACATAAGCCGAGAAAGGACGGCGTGAATCATAATCCACATTGTATTCCTTCTCCGTGCGGGGGTCCTTGCCGAATATCTTGACATTGTCACGTATAGGCGACGGAAGGAACTCAACACAGGTCTTGACGAGATTCTCCACGCTGATGTTGAGGAGACCGGAACCGCACTGTACCGGAACTATGCTTCCCTCGTTGACGCTGACTCTGAGCGCGTCGATTATCTCATCCTCTGTAAACTCTTCGCCGTCGAAGTACTTGTTCATGAGATCTTCGCTGGTCTCAGCTACTGCCTCGAGCAGTGCGTCACGGCACGGGTCGAGCTCGCCCCTGAGATCATCCGAAAGCTTCAGGGAGTCGATGTCGACATCCTCAAACTTGTTGCCGTCATCCGTACATCTGCGTCCCATCATCTTGACTACGTTGACATAGCCTTTGAACTTCCCGTCTTCCTTTACAGGCAGATGGAAAGGAGCTATCTTCTTGCCGTAGAGCTCTCTGAGTTCTTCTACTATCCTGCCGTAGTCAGCATTGTCATCATCGATGCCGGTGACGAAAAATACTCTGGGGATCTCATACTTCTCACAGTAGTCCCAGGCCCTCATGGTACCGGCCTCAACTCCCGCCTTGCCGGAGATAACGATGACCGCTCCGTCAGCCACGGAAAGAGCTTCTTCAGCCTCGCCGGTAAAGTCCAGATATCCGGGAGTATCCAGAAGGTTTATCTTCCAGAAACGCCACTCTACAGGCACAACAGAAGTGCTGATCGAAAACTTTCTCTTAACTTCTTCTTTATCGTAATCGCTGATAGTGTTGCCATCAGTTACCTTGCCCATACGGGAAATCACACCGGTCACATTTGCCATGGCCTCGACCAGCGTCGTCTTACCGCATCCGCCATGCCCGAGAATTGCGACATTGCGGACATCCTGTGTCTTATAAACCTTCATGTACAGTCCTCCAATTAGATAAATTCAGGTTCCCGCCTGCGTAAACCGCACTTACTGTCAAAAAGACATGTCGGCAGCTGACCCGGTCCGGACACCCATGTGTATATTTTACTAAATATAAATACATATTTCAATAATATTATAGCTTTTTTCCAAAAAAGCTTGCAATATTATATCGCTTTAAAGTGTAAAAGCGTTGACTTTTCCATTCAATGATGTTAGACTTTCTATAATTTGATGGCGCAGGAGGATATTTTGATATGGACAGTAAATGCATAGGTTTTATCGGTCTCGGACTTATCGGGGGCTCGATCGCCAGGGCGCTCAGGAGAGTGCATCCGGACTGCAGGCTGATCGCTTACAACCGCTCGCGGGAAAGCCTGATCCGCGCCATGGACGACGAGGTCATCAACCAGGCCACCGACAAGATCGATTCGTCATTCGCCCAGTGTGACCTGGTCATACTCAGCATGCCGGTATCTCAGAACATATCCTGCCTGCAGAAACTCAGGGACATTCTTCCGCCGTCATGCCTGATCACCGATGTGGGGAGCGTTAAGACAGGCATCCACAGGGCAGTTATCGATCTGAACATGGAAGAAAGGTTCATCGGCGGGCATCCCATGGCAGGTTCCGAGAAGACCGGCTACGAAAACTCAGGCGACCGCCTGCTCGAGAACGCCTATTATATAATCACGCCCACCTCAGTCTCCGAGCCGGAGGATATCGCCATGCTCAGGGCAATGGCCTCTGACATAGGAGCGATACCTGTAGTCATGGATTACAGTGAGCATGATCAGGTGACTGCCGCCATCAGCCATCTTCCGCATGTGATAGCGTTTTCTCTCGTCAACCTCGTCCGCGGCTCTGACAGCCCTCAGGGTCTGATGCGCCAGCTTGCCGCAGGCGGCTTCCGCGACATCACCAGGATAGCCTCCTCCTCCCCTGACATGTGGGAGTCTATCTGCCTGGAGAACAGCAGCCCGCTCCTGGACGCCATAGAAAATTACAAGGGCCTGCTGACGGATATCGAAAATGCCATCAAAGATGGAAACGGCTCTTATCTGCATTCATTTTTCAGGCAGGCGGGCGATTACAGGGATGACATGCCTTCGCGCCTCCCCGGCAGCATAAAGCCTTCCTATGATATTTTTGTGGATATAATCGACGAATCCGGCGCCATCGCCACACTTGCTACCATACTGGCATCCAACAATATAAGCATAAAAAATATAGCCATCCTTCACAACCGGGAGTTTGAGGACGGCGTACTGCGCATAGAATTCTACCAGCAGGATGCCGTCGAGAAGGCATCCGAACTGCTGTCAAAATTCTCATATGTTATTCACAAAAGATAGAAAATACTGCGGAAGGGCTGTATAAAAGGCACAGCCGCAGGCCGGGAAACAGCTACATCTCTATATAATCCGAAAGCCTGTGCAGCAGAAGGAAAGCGACGGCATCCACCATCTCATCGATGCTGAAGTTCTGCAGCTCTCCGTTGATCCAGGTCTTGAGAAGGTCCAGCAGAGTCACTGAATAGTGACGCGCGATAAGTGACTTCGTGATGAGCTGATTGTCCGTGCGCTGGCGGATGAACGACCGGTCAAGTACAGACATAAAAAGGTCATACAGATGCTTCTGGACTATATCCTCAAAAGAATTCTGCCCGGTGACTTCAAATGCCCTCTTATAAAATTTGCTGTCATTCTTCATGCTGACAAAGATCATCTTGATGCCTTCCTGGTACATCTTCTGATCGAACAAGGCCTGGGCCTTCTCGATGATCTCGTCCGCGAATATCCACTCAAGGACTTCATACTTGTCACAGAAATAATTGTAAAACGTAGGACGGATGACACCTGAAGCATCAGTGATCATCTTGATGGTTATCTTCTCAAACGGATGCGTCTGCATCAGTATTTTCAGACTGTCGCTGATCTGCGATCTGGTCATTTTCTTCCTGTGTTCCAAGTATAAACCTCCCCTCTGGCAAAACCGGATATACCCGTTAGTATAACACAAATCAGGCGGCTTACAAGAAAAAATAATAATTATGTCTCCCGCAGCCAGGTCTGAAACGCTGTAAGAGAAAACCCCATGAGAATTTATTCCCATGGGGTAATAATCAGCTGCAGCAGCATAAAATCACATTACCTCTGAGCTGCTTTCTCTTCATCCTCTTCCGGATGATAATAATTGTCATAAGTCTTGGCGTGAGTCGTGCTGTTCCACAGCTGGTCAGCATGGCCGCTCCACTCCTGAGCGTATTCCTCGCACTTTCCGCAGAGATGTTCAACGGACTCCGGGGACTCGAGGTTAGTGCTGTGGGCGCCGGTCTGATGTACCATCTTCTGCAGCAGCTCGGGATTCTCCAGCATAGGGCAGGGGCGCAGATGATTGCTGTTGAACGGCTGTCCCTTATGATAAGCCATAAAGAGCGGGCTCTGAAGTATCTCAAGTATAGACTTGTCGTGGATGTTGGAATCCGAGTAATGGATGAACACACAGGGCTCCGCGTCGCCGTTGGAATTTATATGGAAGTAATTTCTTCCGCCTGCTATGCATCCGCCTACATACTCTCCGTCATTCTGGAAGTCCATAGGATAGAAAGGTATGTCGCTCTTGTCAGAACGCACCTCACGTATACGCTTTATCATGTACTCGCGCTGCTCCATGGTAGGCATGAGCTCGGGCACGGCATTGTTGCCGACAGGCATGTAGTGGAAGTAGAATCCAAAACGTGCTCCCTTGCCGCCGATCATCCTCAGGAACTCATCGCTCGTAACGGCATCGATGTTTGACCTTGTATAGCATATCGAGGTTCCGAACAGTATGCCGTATTTTTTCATGAGATCCATCGCGCGCATAACAGCAGCGTAATGGCCCTCTCCCCTTCGCATATCGTTAGTCTCGGGAGTTCCCTCAATGGAGAGAAGGAAGATCATATTTCCGAGACGCTGTACTTCCTTGCAGAAATCTTCATCTATCAGGGTGGAATTCGTGAACATGGCCAGCTCAACATCGTTGTGCTTCTCAGCAAGACGAAGCAGATCCTTCTTGCGCACGGTCGGCTCGCCGCCGGTCATCAGATAAAGGTATACTCCCAGCTGCTTGCCCTGGGTGATGATCTTGTCCATATCCTCAAAAGACATATTGTACTTGCGGCCGTATGTACCGGACCAGCATCCCTCGCAGTGCATGTTGCAGGCGGAGGTCGGATCGAAAAGTATCAGCCAGGGAATGTTGCATTTATAGATCTTCCTGTTCTTCCGGATCACCTTCGTGCCTCTCAGGAATGCCTCATAGCCGAGATTCATGATGGTCATCTTAGCCACATGCTTATCTGTATCTTCCATAACGCTGTAGATAAACTTTATCCAGCGGCTCTCATTCTTGATGTCATCTCTCATCTTGTTGAAAAAGCTCTCCGGATAATCGCCCTTCCAGAACTTCTCGGCACTGTCCACTGCCTTATAAAGGGTCTTTTCCCTGTCCTTCTGCATGCTGGAATACCATCTGTCACATATCTTGCCAACCACCATTCGCTGGACCTTATGTGAAACCTTATCTAAAGCTGCATTCATTCTCATTACCTCTCTCTCAAAACCAGTGTCTGTGTATAAAATATTTATCGTGTCTGTATAAGTAAAATAGCCAGCCTCTTATCCCGCGATTCCGGCTACCATTTTGTCATATAGTTGTAGATTATCTCGATCGCCGAGAGAAACAGCAGCACACCGCCGATAACGTATGCCTTTGTCTTGTGTTCATAGCCAAGCCGCATTCCCGTCTGCAGTCCTGAGATCACGACCACCACCGTGACGACCAGCATGCAGAGGACCACCGGCAGAAAGGGAGTCTTCATCAGGCCGAAGGCCACTCCCGCAAAAGCCGCGTCGATGCCGGTGATGCAGCCCGCAAAGATGATCTGCGAATACTTTATATCTGTAAGGCGTTCCAGGATAGGTTCATTCTTCACAGCCTTATAGATCATGTACAGGCCCAGCGATATAAAAATGATAACTGCCAGCAGGGCGCAGAAAGGCCTCATGTATTCCAGTGATCTCTGCACGGCAGGAACAGTAACTACCACCTGGCCGCCGATCTCGGCCAGCACCTGCCAGAGACAGAATATGATCAGCATCTTAACCAGTCTCGACTTCTCTATCCTTGCGAGGACAGCGCCGAAACAGACCACTGCTGAATACACATTCAGAGAAATGCCAACAGTAATAATTATTATCTCAATGAGATTCATAATTCAGGATCCGAGCCCCCATTCAAAATTCCAGTCTCACACCAAACTCAATGCTCTACAATAATCCCGACAGAACATCAGAATTATAATAGAACACAGGATTTTTTCTGTATATATTCACACAAAAAAAAGTGTCAATTAAATAATACAAAAAAGCAAATATGTATTATCTGTTAACACTTTTTATATTCCGTTAAACAGTAAGTTTCAAAAAAGCATCAGCTATCTGCCGCAGCAAAACTTGTATTTCTTGCCGCTGCCGCAGGGGCAGGGATCATTTCTGCCGATCTTCTTCGGCTTGACTATGGTGCCTGACCTTTTCTGCATCTTGTAAAGCTCTGTCCTCTTCTCCTCCGGTATGATATTCTCCCACTGCGCTAGCTTGTAGAGCCAGTCTGCCTTGGCTGCTATCATATTGCAGTAGAGCTTCTCATAGTCTATATCTATAGTGACCTCGGACGTCTCCGTGATCTCATTTACGGGATTTGCTTCCTTCAGGCTCTCATTGATGCCGTCTAGAAAAGCCCCGAAATAAACTATGTCCTCCATGCCCAGCTGAGCGGCGAGCTCGCTTACCGTGCCGGTCCATACCCTGCCCGGTTCATCGAGAAGCTTCTCATAGACCTGCTTTTCCTTCAGGTAGTAATCAGTCCAGAACTTCTGCGCCTCACCCTGATTGCTGTTATACTTTTCTGCAAGAGCATCCCACTGTTCCATAAGTGTCATATATATCACCCTGACTTTCAAAATAATTCTCAGAAACACTGCCGTGTGCACGCGGCTGAGAAATCGATCTCATCCCGGCACCGTAAAAGACATTATAAAAGAAGGCCGTTCTTTTGTCAAATACCTGCGCTGGCCGTTAATAGATAAAAGTTGCATCCCCGAAGCTGAAAAATCTGTATTTTTCCCTGATCGCCACGCTGTAGGCATTGAGCATGTTTTCTTTGCCGGCAAGCGCCGACACCAGCATCAGAAGCGTGGACTCCGGGAGGTGGAAATTGGTGATCAGCGCGTCTATACATTTAAATTTATAACCCGGATAGATAAATATCTCTGTCCATCCGGAGGAAGCCTTAACGTGTCCGCTGTCATCCGCCACCGACTCGAGCGTTCGCGTGCTCGTCGTTCCCACAGATATGATGCGGCCGCCGGCATCCTTCGTCTGGTTGATGATATCTGCCGCTTCCTGTGTGATCTTATAGTATTCGGAGTGCATGTGATGCTGGGTGACATCATCAGTTTTTACAGGCCTGAATGTCCCCAGGCCTACGTGCAGCGTTATCCTGGCGATCTTTACTCCCTTGTCCTCGATCTCCTTAAGGAGCTCAGGAGTAAAATGCAGGCCGGCTGTGGGAGCCGCTGCGCTGCCGTCATTTTTGGCGTAGACAGTGTTGTACCTCTGCCTGTCCTTGAGCTTATGGGTGATATACGGCGGCAGCGGCATATCGCCCAGCCTGTCCAGTATCTCCTCAAATATTCCCTCATATTCAAAGTGTATCAGCCTGTCCCCGTCATCGACAGTGTCTACTATCTCGCCCCTGAGCTCGCCATTGCCGAAGGTCAGTCTCGTTCCTGTCCTTGCCTTTCTGCCGGGCTTCACCAGTGTCTCCCACACATCGCCCTCGCGCCGCTTTAAGAGCAGCACCTCTATGTGGGCACCCGTGTCTTCCTTGATGCCGTAGAGTCTGGCCGGGATGACTCTTGTCTCATTTATCACAAGACAGTCTCCCGGATCGATAAAATCCACGATCTCCCGGAAGATATGATGGCTCAGCTCTCCCGTCTCCTTATTTATAAGCATCAGTCTGGAGCCGGAGCGGTCCTCAAGCGGGTCCTGAGCGATCAGTTCCTTCGGCAGATCATAGTAAAAATCGCTTGTCTTCAATCTGAAAATCTCCTTAACAAAAAAACATCGGAAATGCCGTTGCCGGCATCTCCTTCTGAAATACATGAGATATTATATCACAGTATGCTGAAAAAAGTACAGCGCACATGATGATAATCAGAGATACAAAAAATAAAGCCGAAGCACCCTGCACTGCACTGCCGACCGGCGGCATATGGTTGACATAACACCGGCTCTGTGATAAATTGAAGCCAGAAAAATATACGTATCTGAAAGAGGGCTGCGAAATTGAAACACTTAAAATTTTTTCTTGATCTGCTTCTTAGCCTCAGTTTGATCCTGGTATTTCCGATCCACTCATTTGCCTCGGATATACAGGTACCGTACCCTCTGTCAGCCGGCACAGTATCAGTCACAGACGATCCCAGGGAAAACATCCTGAGCATCGCGCAGTCTCAGCTTGGCTACGCCGGGGTGCGCGATGACAGCGGCAGTAAATACTCATATTTCGCGCAGTGGTGCGGTACGTGTCCGAGCAACTGGTGCTCTGAATTTGCCTCATGGTGCGGCTGGATGGCCGGCATGCCGGAGAATCTGTTCCCGCAGTGCACCTGCGTCGACGATTTCCTGAAGTATTTCGGCAGCATGGGCCAGATCTATGATCTTGCTGAGGGAAACAGCATGGGACGTCAGTGGATAGGCTCGTACTACACGAAGACCATCACCCTCTCTGAGGTACAGCCGGGGGATATCATACTGATAAGAAGAAACTCAAATGCCTCGGTGACGGCTCCCCACCACACCTGCATAGTCAGCAGCGTCGATACCGCCGACGCAGTCATCAGCACCTGCAACGGCAATATAGGCGGCACGGCAGGCAAAGTCGTAAATTCAGCATACAAGGCATCAACAGTCTATGCAGTCGTCAAACCACTGTATGAGCTCTCTCCCCTGAGCGGGATCAGTGCCGTGACCACAGGCAGCGGAGCCGTGAAACTGTCGTGGGACAAAAGAGAAGGCGTGGACGGCTACCGCATTTACCGCAGCCTCTGCAGCGGCAGCAGCGATGAGGACGGATATGCGCTCACCGCGGAAATACCTTCAGATGAAACCCTGACATACACCGACGATACAGCTGCAGCCGGCGATGTATACTGTTATAAGATCGTGCCCTATAAGGTCACTCCATCCGGCGATGTCTATGACGGCATGAGCTTTTCCTGCAGCGCCTGCAGATCAGACACCGGGAAGACAGCTGCCAGCGGCTGCAGCCACCGTTATCTGGCGGCCGAGACCGACAAGGGCAGCTGTGTCAGAAAAAACACTGTGGTCTACACCTGCCTCTACTGTAAAGATTCCTACAGTAAACATGAGAGATACGGCAGCCATGATTACAGGAAGTCCATCCTGAAAAAGGCCAGCGCTTCTGCGCCCGGCAGCTATATTTATAAATGCTCCCTCTGCGGCGCCAGCTATACGCTATCCTATAACGCTTCGAGATTCACAGCCGGCGGGCTGAAATTCCACACTTTCAGCAACACGAGGGCCGAGGTAACCGGCGCAGCAAGTAAAAAGACATTGAAAAATCTCACGATACCTGAAACAGTTAAATTCAACGGCAGGACCTACAAAGTGACACGCATAGCCTCCGGGGCATTCAAAAACTGCAGGAGGCTGAAGACCGTCACGATAAAAGCGGCTCTCACGGACATAAAGTCATATGCATTTTACAGATGCAGAAAGCTGAGGTCGGTCAGGATCACCCAGAGCAAGGTGCCGTCCATCGGCAGAAACGCATTTTCAAAGATATCATCAGGGGCTGTGCTCAGGGTACCCAAAGCAGTTTTCAGAAGCTTTAAAAGCGCTCTTGGAAGCAGCCTGCCAAAAAGACTCAGAATAGTAAAATACTGATAAAATCTCTTCATTAAAGAAAGGAGGATCTGTATGCCTGTTCTTGGCGCTGTCATGGTTCCTCACCCGCCTGTCATCGTCCCTGATGTAGGACGCGGATATGAGAAAAAGATACAGCTTACGGCAGATTCGTACAAAAAGGCCGCAGCTCTGATCAAAGAGGCGGCTCCCGATACTATTGTCATCTCCTCTCCGCACAATACTATGTATGCGGATTACTTTAACATCTCGAAGGGGGAAAGGGCCAGCGGAAGCCTGTCCCAGTTCATGGCCCCTGATGTCCGGGCTGATCTTAAATATGATGTCCCGCTTGTTGAACAGATCTGCTCACTGGCTGATGCCATCGATTTTCCTGCCGGCACTATGGGGCAGAAGGACCCTCAGCTTGACCACGGATGCCTGGTCCCTCTGTACTTTATCCTGAAGGAATACACCAGCTTCAGGCTGGTGCGCATCGGGATCTCCGGTCTTCCGCTTGCAGACCATTACCGGCTCGGCATGATGATACGCGAGGCATCTGATCTGCTGGGCAGGAATATCTTCTATGTGGCTAGCGGAGACCTGTCTCACAAAATGCAGCAGAACGGTCCCTACGGATTCGACCCGGCTGGTCCCGTCTATGATGAAAAGATAATGGATGTGATGGGCAGGGCCGCCTTCGGCGAACTTTTTGATTTCAGTCCCACCCTCTGTGAAGAGGCAGCTGAATGCGGGCACAGATCATTCGTCATGATGGCCGGAGCGCTGGACAGGACCGCCGTGAAGGCAGAGCGCCTCAGCCATGAGGATATCACCGGCGTCGGCTACGGAGTCTGCACCTATGAAGTTACAGGGCCCGATGAAAGCAGAGATTTTCTTGACCAGTACAGGAAAAATGAGCTGGCGAAACTCGCAGAGAAAAAGTCTGACGAGGACGGATTTGTAAGACTTGCCCGCAGGGCGGTCGAGGCCTATGTAAGCTCCGGCACCCGCCTTCGTGTCCCCGATGACATTCCTGAAGATCTGAGCACGGAAGAAAAGTCTGAACTGCTTAACAGCCGCGCCGGCGTATTCGTCTCTCTTCACAGCGAGGGAAATCTGCGCGGCTGCATCGGCACGATATCCCCTGTCACCGGCAATATCGCCAGTGAGATATGCGGCAATGCAGTGAGCGCCTCCTCGCGCGACCCGCGTTTTTCACCGGTAAAGCCTCAGGAGCTCCCACTTCTTGAATACTCAGTGGACGTGCTCGGTGATTATGAGGATATCGATTCCCCGTCCCAGCTTGACCCGAAGCGCTACGGCGTCATAGTCGAGAAAGGCGGCAGGCGCGGTCTTCTGCTCCCGAACCTTGACGGAGTCAATACTGTCTCCGAGCAGATATCGATTGCCTGCAGGAAGGCCGGCATCGGCGAAAATGAATCCGGGATCCGCCTTAAGAGGTTTGAGGTCGTAAGGCATTACTGATGCTCTCTGTTTCCCGCGATACTTTTCTGCAGACAGGAGGTCATCCTATGGCAAAACGCTGCGAAGTATGTTTCAGGCACTGCTGCCCTCCGGAGGGGGAGCTCGGCGCCTGCAGAGGAAGGCGCATGAAAAACGGCACGATGGTCTGTGACAATTACGGAAAGCTGACTGCCGCCGCGCTCGACCCCATAGAGAAAAAGCCGCTGTATCATTTTCATCCCGGCAGCAGCATAGTTTCTGTCGGCAGCTATGGATGCAGCATGAACTGCCTTTTCTGCCAGAATTCTGATATAAGCATGGCCGGCCCGGACGATCTCCGGGGAGGAGGCGCAGGTTTCAGCTTCGTCTCTCCCCAGATGCTTACAGAGCTGGCGGTCCGCGAGAAGGCCAGGGGCAATATAGGCGTTGCCTTCACCTACAATGAACCGCTCATCAGCTGGGAATACGCGGCCGATACCTCGAAACTGCTGCATGAACAGGGACTGTGCTCTGTCATGGTGACAAACGGCATGGCTGACACAGCTATTCTGGAACAGCTTGAGTCCTGCATAGATGCCATGAACATAGACATCAAGAGTTTCTCCGCCGAATATTACCGGCGGGTCTGCGGCGGTGATCTGCAGATGGTGATGGATTTCACAGCGGCGGCAGCCAGGATATGCCACATCGAGCTGACGACTCTTATCGTTCCCGGTGAAAATGATACCGATACAGAGATGAGAGAGATCTCTTCCTGGATAGCCAGCCTGGAAAACGGGAAAAACATAGTTCTCCATATCAGCAGGTTTTTCCCCCGCTTCCGGATGAGCGGCAGGCAGCCCACCCCGGTCAGTACCATCTGTCATCTCGCCGAGGTGGCCAGGGAAAAGCTCAATTACGTATATCCAGGCAACTGCTGAGCATGCCGGCAGATATAAAACAGCAGCCGTGTCAGGTGCTTCTGAATGCACCTGACACGGCTGCCTTTAATATCAGTTTCTGCTTCCCGCAGCTTAACTATTTTCTCAGTTCTATGCCCATAGCGGCAAGACCTTCCAGTATCTTATCCATGGCTGCATTGACCTCAGCGTCCTCGAGCGTCCTGTCCTTCGCCCTGAAGGTGATAGTGTAGGCGATCGACTTGAATCCCCTGCTGATCTGCTCGCCCTCGTAGATATCAAAGAGCTCGTAGCTCTCGAGTATGTGGCCGCCCTTCTTCCTGATGACTGCCTCGATCTGTCCGGCAAGCACCTGTGAGGGCACTACCATGCTGATGTCCCTGGCAACCGCCGGGTGCTTTGCTATGCCCTTGAAATGTCTGTCAAATGTTGCCATAGAAGTCACAAGAGGCATATCGAGCACCGCGACATACACCCTGCTACCGATCTCATATGCATCGCATACATCCGGATGCACCTCGCCCAGATAGCCGATAAGTTTGTTATCATAAATGATATTCGCCTGGCGTCCTGGATGAAGGTAATTTCTTCCGGCATTCGGATCGTAGCTGATGATATCCCTCATTCCTACATTTTCCAGGAATTCTTCCACAACGCCCTTCATGGTGAAGAAATCGCCGCTGCCGTATGAACCCAGCGTAAACTGTGTGCGCTCATCGGCGTAATCCTTCATGGGCAGTGAGTCCGCAAGATAGATCTTCGCCATCTCGTAGAGCTTGACGTCCTTGTTCCGGCGGTTGTAGTTCCTCGCCAGAGAAGTAAGTATACCGTTTAGAGGCAGCGTCCTCATGATGCTGTAATCCTCGCCCTGCGGATTGGATATGGTTATCGCCCTGCGAAGCGGGTCGTCAGCATCAAGCCTCAGCTTGTCAAATACCTTAGGGCTCTCAAAGGAGAATGTCATACCCTCGGAAAATCCGCAGAAACGGGCTGTTTCTTTCGCAGCATCAGTCACTCTGTGCTCAAAGCTCACCCTGCCGCTGGTGGACTCACCGCTGGGAAGCGTCTCCGGGATATTGCTGTAGCCGTAAAATCTCGCGACTTCCTCAGCGAGATCAGCTGTGCCGAGAAGATCCTGCCTGAAGGTAGGTATCCTGACCATATTGGTATCGGCGTTGTATTCCAGCTCAAGCTGTCTGAAGTAGCCGATCATCTGCTCAGGGCTGATCTGGGTTCCCAGCAGCCTGTTGATGCGCTCAGGTTCAAAAGCAATCTCGACAGGCTCTTTCTTTTTCCCGTAGACATCCACAATGCCGCCCACGACCTCGCCGCAGCCGAGCATCTCGACTAGCTGGCAGGCACGGTCGATGGCCGCCTGGGCATTATTGGGGTCAAGCCCCTTCTCGAATTTGCTCTGGGCGTCTGTCCTCATTCCCAGTTTCTTGCCGCTCAGGCGGATATTTGTCCCGTCGAAGCAGGCTGCCTCAAAGAGGATGGTATCTGCATTTTCCGTGATCATCGAATTCTCGCCGCCCATGATGCCGGCAATGCCTATAGGCTTGTTGGCGTCGCAGATCACCAGCATCGAGCTGTCCAGAGTCCTTTCCTGGCCGTCGAGGGTCACGAAATTCTCGTTGTCCGCGGCGCGGCGCACGATGATCCTGCTGCCGCCTATGGTCGAAAGATCATAAGCGTGCATGGGCTGGCCGTATTCCTCCATGACATAGTTCGTGATATCCACGATATTGTTTATCGGCCTGATCCCCTGGGCCGCAAGTCTTCTCTGCATCCACTCCGGCGAGGGAGCGATCTTGATGTTTCTGCAGACTCTGGCCGTATATCTCGGGCAGAGCTCGCTGTCCTTCACCTCAACGCTGATATAATCGTGAACATCCTCGCTGCTGCCGGTCTTCTCCACCACCGGCGGCCTGAATTCTGTATTGAAGGTAACTGATGCCTCACGGGCTATGCCCAGGATGCTGAAGCAGTCAACGCGGTTTGATGTTATCTCATATTCGATAACAGCGTCGTCAAGGCCGAGAGCCTTCACTGCGTCATCGCCGGGCTTCAGTCCGTCGGTATTCCTGAAGATATATATCCCGTCCTCGGGAGCGTCAGGATACATGTCACGGCTCGAGCCGAGTTCCTCGATCGAGCACATCATTCCATAGCTTGGCACTCCCCTGAGCTTGCCGTTCTTGATCCTGATACCGTCCGGCGGCGGCGTCGAGCCGTCGTGGCCGCCGGCGACTTTCCCGCCTGCCAGCACCACAGGCACCAGCGCGCCCTCAATAACGTTCGGAGCCCCGGTCACTATCTGAACAGGCTGCGGCTCGCCGGTATCCACCTGGCAGATCACCAGCTTGTCAGCATCAGGATGCCTCTCGATGCTCAGTACCCTTCCGATAACGATCTTTTCCAGATTCTTATCCATTACCGTAAAAAATTCACCCTTGGAGCCTGACAGAGTCATGGCATCCATATATTCCTGAGGACCTATATCGGCGATACCCGGCACAAGGTCCTTAATCCATTTTAAAGAAGTTCTCATAATAAGCTATCCTCCTGCGCCTAAAACTGTTTAAGGAACCTGATATCATTCTCGTACAGATTGTGCATGTCGTCGATCTCATATTTGAGCATCGCTATCCTCTCGAGTCCCACGCCAAACGCGAATCCCTGATACACATTGGGGTCGATGCCGCTCATCTCCAGCACATGGGGGTGCACCATACCGCAGCCCAGTATCTCTATCCATCCCTCTCCCTTGCACATCCTGCAGCCCTTGCCGCCGCACTTAAAGCAGGTGACGTCGACCTCGGCGCTGGGCTCTGTGAAAGGAAAATGATGAGGCCTCAGCTTGACCTTCGTGTCAGCCCCGAACAGCTGCCTGGCAAATTCAGCCAGCGTTCCCTTGAGATCCGCGAAGGTGATATTCTTGTCTATCACCAGGCCCTCGATCTGATGGAAATTAGGCGAATGTGTCGCGTCCAGTTCGTCCGCCCTGAAAACACGTCCCGGGGCGATCATCCTGATCGGCAGCGGCTGTGTCTCCATAGTGTGGACCTGGGTGCCTGAGGTCTGAGTTCTCAGCAGGAAATCCTTTGTGATATAGAAGGTATCCTGCTCATCCTTGGCCGGATGGTTCTCCGGGATATTGAGAGCCTCAAAGTTATAATAGTCCTTCTCTATCTCAGGGCCGTCGACCACCTCATATCCCATGCCGATGAAGATCCTCTCGACCTCCTCAAGCGCGATGCTGTTCGGATGTCTGTGGCCGAGCCCGGATTTCTTTGCCGGGAGAGTGACATCGATGACCTCCCTCTTAAGCTGCTCTTCTCTCGCTTTTACAGCGAAATCATGCTTCATCTCCTCGAGTGCCGTCTCGATCTCTTTCCTGGTATCATTTACCATCTGGCCGAAAGCAGGCCTCTCATCAGGCGAAAGCTCCCTCATGGACTTCATCACAGAGGTCAGCTCGCCCTTTTTGCCGAGTATGCGCACCCTGACTTCATTCAGCGCATCCGCTCCCTTGGCAGACTTGATCTGCTCTATGGCATCATCTCTGATCTTTTTCAGTTTTTCGTTCATCTCTTGATCCGTATGAAAAACATACGCTCCCTTCCCTTAAAATAATGCTGCAAGACAAAACAGCTAAAGCATTTCTGCAATAAAAAATCCCTGTTCTGTCTGACAAATGATCTGTCTGACATACAGGGACGAATCTCTCCGCGGTACCACCCATATTCCACGCCGGCAGCTGAAGCTGCCCAAAGCATCTGCTCCACCCGGCGGGCTCTCAATTCACGCGTAACGTGCGCACTCCGTCAGCTCCTACACTCCTTCAGGCAGACATCCGTTCAGAGAACAGATGACGCTTCGCGCCAGTAAAAGATTTCAAAGCCAAAGCTCCCGCGTGAAAGTCAGCCATCATAAGAACCTGGGTCTGCTTTCAGCCAGTGACAAACCCTCTCTGCCGGAAAATGACAGCCTGCAGCGGATATCTGTTATCAGTGAAAATCGCCTGACGCCGGACATCCTGAACGCGATCGCAGCCGTTGAAATCATTTTAACACAAGAAAAATCCTTGTCAATACCACAAATTGCCGTCTGGCTGCTCAAAGATCCATCCGATACCGCGCCGCAGCCTCCCGCAGTCCATAGAGTATAATTATCGTTGGCAAAAAGGGAAAAATAAAAGGAAGAGGCCGAAACCTCTTCCCTGTCATACAGAAAAACCTTATTATTAAAGTTGGAGAAATCAATAGCAAGGAGACTGTATGATGGATACTATGATAGCGGAAAATGGCGTTACTTTCAAGGAGTTGGAAAAAAATATTTTTATGAACATCTGCCGGATCGGCCAGGAATGCACGAAAGAGCTGCTTGAGCGCACGGACCGGCAGATCAGGGAACAGCGTGACAAGAAGGCCTACCGCCATAAAGGGACCCGCAGGACAACAGTAAAGACGGTTTATGGGGAAGTGACCTACGAACGGGCTGTCTATGAACATAAGGATGAGCATGGGCTCAGAGAATTCGTGTACCTTCTTGACGAAGCGCTCGACATGGGACAGGTCGGCCTGGTATCGCAGAACCTGGCAGAGCAGATGGTAAAGGAGGCAACGGAAAGATCCTACCGGGAATGCGCGCGGCGGATCAGCGAGATCAGCGGGCAGGGCATCAGCGCGTCCGGCGTCTGGAACGTGATCCAGCAGCTGGGTAAAAAAGTACGCCGGGAGGAAAATGAACTGGTCTGTGCCCATAAGGCCGGTCATGTAAACGGTACAAAGGAAGCGCCTGTGCTGTTCGAAGAGACGGATGGTGTATATCTGAGCCTGCAGGGGAAAGACCGCCGGCAGCAGCGCCAGAAGAAGGGCGAGCTTAAGGTGGGACTGGCTTACGCGGGCTGGAAGGACGATGGACAGGGCAGATACAGCCTGGAAGGGAAAGTGGTGACAGCTGGTTTTTACTGTTCAAAGGAGTTCCAGGCAGTAAGGGAAGCGCAGATAGCCCGGCAGTATGACATGGATGAGACACAGATAAGGCTTCTGAACGCGGACGGGGCAGGCTGGATCAGGAATATCAGGGATGATGAGACGTATTTCCAGCTTGATCCATTCCATAAATACAAGGCGATCCGGGGGAAGATAGCCTGCCCTGAGGCCGCCGGGGCAGTCAGGGATCTGCTGGATCAGGGGAAGCTGGATGAGATGTTCAGGTATCTTGAACTATACCGTGACAGCCTTTCAGAAGAAAAAGAGATAGATAATGCAAACGCGCTGATCACATATTTCCGAGAAAATGAGAACGGGCTGATCCCCTATGAGAAAAGGGGGCTGATACTTCCCCAGAACCCGGAAGGTCTGGAGTACCGTGGGATGGGGACGATGGAGAACCATATCTGGAGTGTGATAGCGCGGCGGATGAAGCACAACCATAGCAGCTGGAGCCGGAAGGGCGGGGACAATCTTGCCAGTATCCTGGCGAAAAAATGCAGCGGGAGGCTTGATGAAGTGACCGGGAAAGCAGAGAGCCCCCTCTTTTCGACAGCCGATGAAGAAGAGATCATGGGAAAAGTAATCATGTCCTGCAAAGTCCCCAAAACAGATGGGAAGGGGTATGCTTATCCGGCGTCAGGGCATTTCCCGGCACTTGACGCGGCAATCTGTGGTGAACGCCGCAAACTGCTTGTCATGAGCGGATTCTGATAACAGAAATATAAACAGGCACAGTATCGGCTGCGTCAGCGGCATGCCTGAGATCACTGTGCGATAAGGCGGCAGCAATGACTTGAGAGGCAGAAAAATCTGTATGAAAAAGATCTGCCAACGTTTACTTGACAGTATCTCTGGGCATGAGATATTGTAAATCATTGTTAAAAGATGGTATAATTATTTTATAACAGAACGGATCCGACCCGGCGCAGGAGGCCGGCAAAGATCTGTAATTTTAAGATTTGTTCAGGAGGAATTAACTGATGAGTGAAGTAATGGAAAATATCATGACCAGGAGAAGTATCAGAAAATATAAGGCTGATATGGTGCCGAAGGATGTGATCGCCCAGATCATGGAGGCTGGCCTTTACGCGGCTAACGGCAAGGGCACACAGGAACCTGTTATCGTGGCTGTCACGAACCGGGAGATCCGCGACAGGCTCGCGAAGGACAACTGCAGGATCGGCGGCTGGAAGGAAGGCTTTGACCCGTTTTACGGAGCGCCGGTCGTACTGATCGTGCTGGCGGATAAAAACTGGGCAAACAGGGTCTATGACGGCAGCACGGTGATCGAGAACATGATGCTGGCGGCACACGATCTGGGGATAGGAAGCTGCTGGATCCACAGGGCAAAGCAGGAATTTGAGATGCCGGAGTGGAAAGAGTGGCTGGCATCCGTGGGCCTCAGGGGTGAGTATGAGGGCATTGGCCACTGCATACTCGGCTACACCGACGGTGAGTACCCGAAGGCTGCTCCCAGGAGAGAGGGCAGGATCTACTGGGCAGAGTAAAGTCCGGTGCAGATGCTGCGTGAAACTGAGGTGCTTTGATGACGATTAGAAACGCTGTACAGGATGATCTCGGGGAGATAAGCGCCGTGGAGGCTGAATGCTTCCCGCCGGCCGAGGCTGCCTCCAAAGAGGAATTTGCCGGGAGACTGAAATATTACAGTGATCATTTCTGGCTGCTGTTTGAAGCGGGCAGACTGGCTGCCTTCGTTGACGGGATGGCGACAGATCTGTCGGATCTTACAGACGAAATGTATGAGAAGGCTGATATGCACAGCGAGAACGGTGACTGGCAGATGATCTTCGGAGTTGATACGCTGCCCGCATACCGCAGACGCGGGTACGCAGGAATGCTGATCAGAAGGGTCATCGAGGACGCCCGCCGCTGTGGGCGCAAAGGGCTGGTACTCACGTGCAAGGACAGGCTCGTACATTATTATGCGGGTTTTGGCTTTATAAATGAAGGCGTGAGTGAAAAATCCGTCCATGGCAGCGCGGTCTGGAACCAGATGCGTCTGACGTTTTAATATCCGATCATAAAAAGCCGGCGGCCTGTCATCTTTTAACTGCAGATGACAGGCCGCCGGCTTTCAATGTCCGCTATGCTAATCGAGAGAAGCTCCGTAACTCACATAACTCATTTTATTGCGTTTGATAATTTTTCCATTTTTGATCATGAAGACGGACCAGCAAGTCCCTTCTTTCTTCGGCACCTTGTAGGATGCTATCTGTCTGCTTCCTCTGTATATCGTGACCCGGGCGCCTGAATTCCCGAGCGCAGTACTTGAACTGCTGGACTTGTTCGTATAATCGTGTACATAGTAGTTGTATGTCCCGTTTTTGCAGAGGTTCAGATTCAAGGTCACTGTCTCAGGACCGTACCAGTCTCTGTCATCGCGGTCCAGATCAGCGATCGTCTTGCCGTTATAGTATCCGCTTTTATTATAGTAACACACGCGGAAACGGCTTGATGACGTTCCTGAAGGACCGGTCAGATACGAATCCAGATCTCTTGGTGAGCTGCCCCAGGTCAGGACTACACGGTACTGGGCAGACTTCAGCTTTTTGCTGAGACAGTCAGTGTTGGAAGAGTAGGACTTACTGCTGCTGCTGACGATGATGATGATATAGGTGACGCAGTAGCCGCTCCTTCTGATTTCGACCGTATAAGTGCCCTCCCTCAGGGTGACTTTATACTGTCCCTTGCTGTTGGTCTTCGATCTGCAGTATATCTTCCCGGATCTCTTGTTGCTGCCGCTCCGGAAATAAAGAGTCGCCCTGGGGATCGCCCGCCCGGTCTGGGCGTCGAGTATCACTCCCTTGCGTGTGTACGATGGTGACTTTGTGGTGACACTGCATGATCTCGTAAATGCGGAATAATAATATTTTCCGCCGGACTTGAACCAGCATCTGATCATGATGTAGTACTTTGTGCCCATCTTAAGCTTTTTGAGCGTGTATTTGTACCTGCCGCAGCCTTTGATCCAGATGCGTCTGTAATTGCTGAAGTCAGAGGAAGTGCTGTAATATATCTCATATCCGGAGCATTTGCTGTTTTTTGTCCATTTCAGGCTGACGCTGTTGTCTCCCGACAATCTGCAGGTTTTCACAGGCGTGATCTTGATGAAAATGACGATCACAAGCACGGATTTTTTGCTGCATACGATTGAAGAACCGTTTTTATAATATGCCTGAACTTGGTAGGAGTATTTCTTCCCGTTGGTCTTCGCGCCGGTGTCTGTATAATTTAAGGTGCTGCCCCTGTCTATGGTGGCTATCTTTTCTGACCCGCGGTAAACATAGTATCCGGAAGCATGGCTGACGCTCTTCCAGGTGATCTGGACGCCGCCGAAACTGCAGATGCCAGTTACGATGACCGGGACAGTGTTCATGATCTGTGCAGGTATGCCGGAAGAGCTGCTGCCGGAGGAAGTGCCAGAAGAACTGCCTGAGCTGCCGCCGGAGGAAGTGCCGGATGACCCGCCTGTTGTACCGCCGGAGGAAGTGCCTGCTGATCCGCCGGAGGTCTCGCCTGTGGAGGAGCCGCCGCCGGAAGTGATCTGGTCGCGGTATCTGTATTCGGTAACGCTGAACCGGTTACCTTTGAACCAGGAAGCATATGCATTCCCCGGGATCTGATAGGAATCTCCGTTTCCCTTCTGATAACCCTCCACGTTGCCGCTGCCTACCATAGAGCCCTGCGGATAGGAAGTCGCCGCGGCAAGCTGGCTGTCAGTCACATCCCAGTGATAGTAGAATTCACCGTAAGAAGAGCGCAGTTTATAAGCTGAATAGTTCCCGTTTACGCTGTAGCTGCGGAATTCGCGGTAGTAGGGACTGGCCGCTTCCTGGGTGACATACATGATCATTGTGGTGCGCGGGACTGAGCGGGTCTCTATCTCCCTTGTCGATGAGGATTCCGGCTTCGTTTCGCTCCATTCAGACCAGCTGCCGTACTCGGCGGCATACGCGGTTTCCCCGGCACCCGCTGCCGGCAGCAGGGTCAGCGTCATTACGATGCAGAGCAGGGCTGCTGTGACACGCCCTGCCGCAGATAAGATATTTTTCATATTACCCTCCGATCTGCCTGCCATTTGCCTGGTGAAGACAGCTTTGCGATATCTCACCGGACATATTCTTTTCACGTTCTCATCTGGGATCATTATATCAGGATGCCGGGAAAACCGCCCTACACAAAAGTATAGTTTTGCCGCGCGCAGATCAGATTCTGCTGCTGTGAGCGGCGTGCAGGTATGGTCAGTCTTCCTTATATATATATGGTAAGAAGGCAGTATTTATGCTATATTTAAATTACAAAAGCGGCATGATGATTCTTCCTGTGACCGGCGTATTTACAGATACTGCGCAGGTACAGGGGAGGGAGAGATGTGACATGAAAGAGAAGAAAGGCATAAGAAGACCTGCTGTTATCGCCGAGCTGGCAGTGCTGGCGGCTGTGGCAGCTTTCCTGATCGCGGACATCTATCTGCTGCCTTCCCAGGTGACTCAGCCTGCGATGGTGAGTATCTCGGCAGCCGGGGTGAGCGGCAATCCTGACGGCTCGGACGAGCTGACTCTTGAGGGGAAACTTGCGGACAGCTCAAAAGGAGTAGGGGATATAAGGTACACAGAGGAAAATGGCAGGATATCAGTCTCCATCTATCAGACGGCGGTCTCATATCTGCATGAAAACAGTTTCAGCGAGATCTATGACGCGGCCGGACAGATAGATTCTGTCTATGTGTGCGGGAGACCGGTATGGGACGACGGCACGGATATCTCAGAGAGGACAGGAGACATATTCTGTACCAGACATGACAATGTCGGGGATATGCCGGCAAATGAGAAGACCGCGCAGGCCGTGGGGATCGCCGATGAATTCGGTGCCTATACCAGCGAGCTTAAGACAGACGCAGAGCCGTACTCCTGGACTATCAGGCTGTCGGGAACTGACATCTCCGGGGATAATGAGAAAGAGATGCAGCAGAAGATGCAAAATGACGCCTGCGTGCTCATTGCGCAGATCGGCAATCTTGATACGGTGAACTTTGAATATACCTCCGGCACAGGTGGGAAATGTACATATTCAGTGACTGAGGAAAGCGCTGACAAGTATGTCGGAGAGAGCGTAAAAGCGCTGGGGAAAACGCCGTCAGGGCTTCAGAAGCTGATGGAAGCCTGCGGATCTAAGCTGTAGGGAATGCCGTCACGCCGGCGTGTACAGCGGAATAAAATTGTATAGAAATCATACATGGGTTTGCGTTATGTGTACGGTTTTTATACAATTTTTTGTGTTTTCAGAGGTGTTTTCCGCGCCTGTGTCTGAGCCTCAGACAGAATAGAAATTTTTGGGGGAAATGAATTGTAGATTTTTTAACAGTTTCAGGGGCCTGCGGATCATAAATTCCGGTCGGGCGATTTTTTTGCGGAATGTGGCACGGCAATTGCTTATTTATTAGCATGTAACGTAAACCGGCATCTAAGGAGGGAGAAGATGAATTATTTGGATGTTGCCACCAGTCCTATCTTGTGGATCACCTGCGGTATCGCTGTTATGACAGTTGTTGTACAGGCAGTTGTATTCATGCGTAAGGCACTGAGTACCGGCAAGAAAATGGGTATGACCCAGAAACAGTTCCGTGAGGTTGCTAAGGTTTCTGCAGTTTCCTCTATCGGACCTACATTGTCAGTCGTCGCTGGCGTACTTCCGCTTATTCTGGCTATGGGCGGTGCTATTGCCTGGCTGAGGCTCGGATTTATCGGCTCGGTCGGATATGAACTTTCAACAGCAGGCTTCGGTGCTGCCGCTTACGGCACGACACTGGGCGGCGAAGGCTATGACGGCTATGCTCTTGCCTGCGGATTCTTCTGCATGTGGTTCGGAGCGTCAGGCTGGCTCGTCTCAACGGCTCTGCTGACTGACAAGCTTGACAAGATCACCATGAAGCTCGCGGGAAGCGTTGAGCTCATGCCTGTCATCGCGGCAGCGGCTATGTCAGGAGCATTCTCGTATCTTTCATTCGATCACTATTTTTCATATATCACATCTGACGGCGTCACGAACTGGGCAAGCCCGGTCGCCATCAAGCGTGCTATCTGTGTAGTTGTCGGTTTTATCGTAATGAAACTGCTCAATCTTCTTGAGGACAAGAAGGGCGCCACCTGGGTAAGAGAATGGGGGATCACGGTTGCCATGCTGACCGGCCCTGTCGTTGCCCTGATCTTTTTCCACTGATAAGGGAGGTATAGAATAATGAGCAATACAACAGGAAAAAGTATTTATCAGACAGAATTTATACCTTACGCTGTCAAGTGGGGACGTATCATCAACCTCTACGCGGTTGCGATCTCTTTCCTTCCCGTAGGCGTTATAATGTGGTACTACGGCTATACACCCGGCGCGGCAGAGCTGTCAGTAGGACTTATCTCGACAGTCAGCGTTGTCGGCGTCATGTGGTTCTCTGATCCTATAGCTTATTTCCCTATACTGGGGATTCCCGGTATATATATGGCGCATCTGTCAGGAAATACAGCCAACCTCAAGGTGCCTGTGGCGGCTATCGCCCAGGATGCCGCAGGTGTAAAGCTTGGCTCTGACGAAGGCGGCATCGTGGTCACGATCTCCTGTGCCGTTTCTGCCGTGGTCTGCCTGGCAGCCCTCACAGTTGCCTGCATCGGTGGTTCAGCTCTGCTGAATCTTCTGCCGGCATATATAGTCACTGCTCTCGGGTATGTCCTGCCTGCGCTGCACGCGGCACTTCTCGCCCGTATGACAAAGGGTCAGCCGAGGATGCTTGCCTGCGGTATGATCCTCGCCTTCATAGGCTGGCTGCTCCTCAAGCTCGGCGCCTTCAACTGGATCCCCGGCAAAGCACATACATGGGTAGTTACCCTGCTCGCGGTATTCGGTTCAATCGCTTACGCCAGGATCAGTTATAAGGGCGGCAGTAAAAAAGAAAGCGCTGCCTGATAATAATGATATGATTGCCAAAAGACCGCGGAGCCGGATGAATTTATCGGCTCCGCAGTCTTTTTTTACGGATTTGTTTTTTAATTTGAACATCTGATGAATTTTCACGGCAAAGCTTGATTTTCCTTTACGGAAATGTTATATTGTCAGTGACTTAAAGGGGAGTAGCGGCTGCCGTATCTTTCGGCAGCAGTAATATGCGTCAATGCACGATCTGATAAGATCCGCTTTACTTTAAACAGCAAGACTTTTAAGACAGTTTATTTCCTGTCTTAGAAGTTTTTTTTATACTCGTGAAAGGAGTACGAAAATGGCACAAGAAAGCAAAACACCATTCTACAGAGAAACTGCGGAGGATGTCATTAAGCTCTTCGGATCGGACGCCGACGGACTTAACGAGGAGCAGGTGCGCAGCAACCGTGAAAAGTACGGGGCAAACGTGCTGCAGGAAGCCAAACGCAAAAGCATCATCCAGATCTTTGCCGAACAGTTCAAGGATCTGCTGGTCATCATCCTTATCATAGCGGCTGTGATCTCAGCCGTGACAGGCAGTACGGCCAGCACGGCAGTTATACTTTTCGTGCTCGTGATGAATGCCGTGCTGGGGACAGTACAGTATATCAAGGCTGAGAATTCCCTGGAGAGCCTTAAAAAGCTTTCCTCACCGGAGGCCAAGGTCATACGTGACGGCCAGGCGCATGTGATCCCGGCCAGAGAGCTGGTGTGCGGGGATATAATTACTCTTGAAGCCGGCGATATCATACCCGGTGACGGGCGTATCATAAGCTCATTTTCGCTGAAGACGAACGAGAGCTCGATGACAGGCGAATCACAGAGCGTCGAGAAGAGCGAGGACATCATCAATGATGAGAACGCGGCGCTTGGCGATCAGCTGAATATGGTATTTTCGGGCACACTGGTGACCTACGGGCGCGCGACGGCCGTGGTCACGGCGGTCGGCACCGATACGGAGCTGGGGCGCATCGCCGGCATGATGGACGATGTCTCCAAGAGCAAGACTCCGCTCCAGGTGACGATGGACAATTTCAGCAAGAAGCTGTCTGTCGCCATCATGCTTATCTGTGTGCTGGTATTCGCGCTCAGCATATGGCGCGGGATGCATTTCACGGACGCGCTCCTGTTCGCGGTCGCCCTGGCGGTCGCTGCCATCCCCGAGGCGCTTTCCTCTATCATCACGATCTCGCTGGCTATCGGTACTTCAAGGATGGCCGAGCAGAATGCTATCGTAAAAGATCTGAGCTCTGTGGAGGGACTCGGCTGTGTCTCCATCATCTGCTCTGATAAGACGGGTACTCTCACACAGAACAAGATGACTGTCGAGTATGAGAGCCCATTTGACGACAGGAAAGACATGTTCTATCTGTCATCGATACTCTGCAACGACGCGAAATTCGCGGACGGGCAGGTGATCGGCGACCCGACAGAGACGGCCTTTGTCGATTATTATATCAAACGCAACGGCATGGAAGCGTATGAAAAGGTCATCGCGGACTATCCGCGTCTGGCCGAGGTGCCGTTTGATTCCAACCGCAAGCTCATGAGCACGCTCCACAAGGTAAACGGGAAATATATCATGTTTATCAAGGGAGCGCTGGATGTGATCGCTGCCCGCGTAGACAATATCAGCGATATCGACCGCATCAATGTCAGAGACGAGAATTTCCGGCTGTCGGATGACGGGCTGCGTGTGCTGGCATTTGCCATGAAAGAGGTGGATGAACCTCGTCAGCTTTCTCTTGAGGACGAATATGACCTGCATTATCTCGGCCTGATGGCAGAGATGGATCCGCCGCGTGAGGAGTCGGCCAGGGCTGTCAGCGACTGTATCGCTGCCGGCATCAGGCCTATCATGATCACCGGAGATCACAAGGTCACAGCCTCTGCGATCGCGCGCAGGATAGGCATCATGCATGACGGTGATATCGCTGTGACAGGTCCGGAAGTAGATGAGATGAGCGATGAAGAGCTCGACAAGAAGCTTGAGCGCATCAGCGTTTACGCCCGCGTTTCGCCTGAGAACAAGATCCGTATAGTAAAGGCATGGCAGAGCAAGGGCAACATCTGCGCTATGACGGGCGACGGCGTGAACGACGCACCAGCCCTTAAATGCGCGGATGTCGGCGTCGCTATGGGCATTACCGGCACTGAGGTGGCGAAGGATTCGGCGTCGATGATACTTACGGACGATAATTTCGCGACTATCGTCAGGTCCGTGCTGTACGGCAGGAACATTTACGAGAATATCCAGAACGCGATAAAATACCTGCTGTCCGGAAACGCGGCAGCGATAATCACGGTGCTGTTCGCGTCGCTTGCCGGCCTGTCCGCGCCATTTACGGCAGTACAGCTGCTGTTCATAAACCTCATCACTGATTCGCTGCCCGCCCTGGCGATCTCCATGGAACCGGTGAATCCTGATCTCATCAACGACAAGCCGAGGCCGAAGGGAGAATCTGTGCTGAACAGTCACGCCATGAGATCGATCAGCGCCAGCGGTATCCTGATCTCTGTCGCGGTATGCATCTCGTTCCTGATCGGCCTGGGGAAGATCCCCATAGTCATCGGCAGCGGGGCGAGTGCCGGCACCGGCGTGACCACAGCCTCCACGATGGCATTTTCCACACTGTGCCTGGCAAGGCTTTTCCATGGTTTCAACAGCCGCGGGAAAGAGGACATCTTCAGGCTGGGCCTGTTCAGCAATATGTGGACCATAGGCGCGTTTGTCCTGGGAGCTGTCCTGCTTCACTGCATCATACTGCTGCCCATATTCAGCGCCGCCTTCGGCGTATCGCAGATCGACGCTCATCTGCTGGGCATTGTCTGGCTGCTGGCATTTATACCCACTCTGCTGATACAGATATTCAAGGCGGTAAGGTATTCAAGGAGGGCAAGATAATGACGGCGCAGGATGAGGAGATCATCATCCGCCGCGCGGTGCCGGATGACGCGCAGGAGCTGCTGGAGATCTACAGGCCGTATGTGCTGAAGACAGCTATCACATTTGAGTATGATGTGCCTTCACTGGATGAATTCCGTTCAAGGATGGAACGCACCCTGAAAAGGTACCCCTACCTCATAGCAGGCACTGACACGCAGATACTAGGCTACGCGTATACGGGGGCGTTCGTCGGCAGGCAGGCGTATGACAGGTCTGCCGAGACGACCATCTACCTGAAAGAGGACATGAAGAAGAGGGGGCTTGGCAGGAAACTGTATCAGGCGCTGGAAAATATTTCCGCCGCCCAGAACATCACCAACCTCTACGCCTGCATCGGCTATCCGGAGAAGGATGACGAATATCTGACGGGAAACAGCGCGCAGTTCCATGAACATCTCGGATATGTTCTCGCGGGCCGTTTCCGCAAATGCGGCTATAAGTTCGGACGCTGGTATGACATGATATGGATGGAGAAATTTATCGCCGGGCACGGCGAGGCGCGCGCCCTGAAGGCATTCCCGGAGCTGGGCGAAGAGACCCTGAGTGACTGCGGACTTAAGATAATATCGTGAAAATGTGCTATAATAAAACAGCAGGATGATTCACAGTATTAAGGAGGTTCATATCATGACTGACGAATTGAGAAAATATGTTGAGAAATGTACGAAAGAAATGATGGCTGCCGCTTCATGCAGCGCTGAGGCGAAGGCTGCGGGGCAGGCATGGCTCGACGCCGCGGGTACCGGCAGGGAAGCGGCTGAGACTGAGAAATATATAGCTGAACTTGAGGCGGATGTGACACCCATCGACGGGCTTATCGCCTTCGCCGGCTCCAAGGCCGGAGCGTCCGTATTCGGAGACCAGGCCGCGGCGGTTGCCGGCCAGGCCAGGAAACTCAAGGCCCAGGGCGCCAAGTACTGCAATTGCCCGGCCTGCACAGCCGGAGCAAAGATACTGGAGAAGAAAGCAGAGCTCATCCGGGCTTAGGAAAGGGGTATTTTATCTATGCCATGCACAACTATTCTAGTGGGGAAAAATGCCTCATATGACGGATCTACGATGATCGCCCGCAACGATGACTCGGGAGCGGGACATTATACAGCCAAGAAGATGACTGTTGTCGAGCCGGGATCGCAGCCGAAGGAATACCGCTCGGTGCTGTCGCATGTCTGCATCCCGCTGCCGGCTGAGGCACTTCGCTGTACGGCTATGCCGAATGCTCTCGTTGAGGAGGAGGGCATCTGGGCTGCCTGCGGTGTGAATTCGAAAAATGTCGGTATGACGGCGACGGAGACGATCACCTCGAATGAGCGCGTTCTCGGCGCCGACCCGCTCGTGGTCCTGGAGCCTGCGGACGGTGAGAAGCCTGAGAAGGCCGGGGGCATAGGCGAGGAGGATATCGTCGTTCTTGTGCTTCCGTATGTCAGCAGCGCCAGAGAGGGAGCGGCCAGACTCGGATCCCTGCTTGAGGAATACGGTACTTACGATATGGACGGGATCGCCTTCTCGGATTCTGACGAGATATGGTTCCTGGAGACCATCGGCGGCCATCACTGGATCGCGAAAAGAGTGCCGGATGACTCATATGTCGTGATGCCGAACCAGCAGGGTATTGATGACTTTGATCTTGAAGACGCACTGGGAAGCCAGAGGGAGCATATGTGCTCAGCAGATCTCAGGGAATTTATCACCGCGAATCATCTGGATCTGTCACTGAACGGAAAGTTCAGCGCCAGGGCTGCTTTCGGGAGCCACGATGACGCTGATCATGTATACAACACCCCGCGCGCGTGGTATATGCTGCGCTATTTTAATCCTCATGCCGCGAAATGGGAGGGAGCTGACGCCGACTACAGGCCGGACAGCGATGATCTTCCCTGGTGCATGGTGCCGGAGAAGAAGATAACGCCGGAGGACATCAAATACATACTCTCGTCTCACTACCAGGGTACTCCGTATGATCCCTACCAGACCTACGGCAGCGATGAGATGAAGGGAGCCTTCCGCTCCATAGGCGTTAACAGGACCGATTTCCTGGGCATGGTGCAGATAAGGCCGTACCTGCCTCAGAGCTGCCGTGCTCTTGAGTGGGTCGCGTTTGCGTCGAATGTATTCAACGCGATGATCCCGCTGTATACTGAAGTGTCGAAGATCCCTGATTACCTGCAGAACACCGCCGGAGATGTCTCCACGGACAACCTTTACTGGTCCAGCCGCCTGATCGCGGCGCTCGCTGACGCGTCTTACAGGGACTGCATAAACCATATCGAGAGGTATCAGCTGGCGGTGCAGTCGAAGGCCCATGAGATCACCGGCCGGTATGACAGCCTGATATCAGCTGCCGGCCCGGAGGACGCGCAGGAACTGTCTGAGAAGGCCAATGAAGAGATAGCTTCCATGATGCGCCGGGAGACAGAGGATACGCTTTACAAGGTGCTCTTCGAGAGAAGCGGGCGGATGAAAAATGCCTATGCCAGATCAGATGCCTGATCTTTAAGTAAATTACAGGCTGATGTATATATGTATCATTTCTATAGGCCAATGTTTACGAAAAGTTGACATCTTTCTTATGATTGCGAAAATACATAATATATACGACACAAACCCTTGCTTTTATTAAATAATGCGAATAAAATGATAGCTGTCCGGATGAAATGCCGGACAGTTATTCGTTTAAGAAAGTATTTATTTTGAAAGCAGGGGTTTTATTATGGATAAAGTGATGGAGATCTTGAAAAGGATGCGTCCGGATGTCGATTTTGAGAAAGAAAAGGCTCTGGTAACAGACGGAGTCCTGGATTCATTCGACGTTATCTCACTTGTCAGCGAACTCAATGACGAATTTGATATTGAGATTGCCTCCGGTGATATGCTTCCGGCAAATTTTAATTCTGCCGAGGCAATATATGCCATGGTAAAGCGTCTCGAGGATGACTAGGATGTCCCGCGCGGCCAGTAAGATCATATCGCCGGCCTATGTATTTTCCGAAGACGGATTCTGCAGGAGGGCGCGTGAGGTATCTGAGACATTCGGCGGCAGTATCGGCCTTTGCTATTCGATCAAGGCCAATCCCTTCCTTCTGCACATGCTCCCGGAACAGTTTTCCCGGATAGAGGTGTGCAGCCCGGGCGAGCTCAGCATCTGCGAGCAGCTCGGCACGGACATGAAACGGATCGTTTTTTCGGGCGTCAACAAAACGCAGTCTGAGATCGTGAGAGCCATCAGTGACGGAGTCGGGATCCTGACAGCGGAAAGCCCGCTGCAGTACGATATGATCTGCGGCTGCGGCCGGGAGGCTGATGTCCTGTTAAGGCTCAGCTCCGGCAATCAGTTCGGCATGGACGAGGGCGACATCTTCAGGATCATAAAGGAGCGCCGGCAGCATCCTCATATCAGGGTGGCCGGTATCCACTATTTTTCCGGGACTATGAAGAAAAAGCCGGCGAAGATAATAAAGGAGCTCGCCTATCTGGAAGATTTTCTGGACAGGCTGAAGCAGGAAACGGGCTATTATCCTGCTGAGCTCGAATATGGCACCGGACTTGCCGTCGATTATTTTTCGGAGGATGCCGACAGCCTTGAGACCGCTCGTCTTGAGGAGATAAGCCCGGCATTAAATGAGATGGCCTCCAGACTGTCACTGACAGTTGAGATGGGCAGGTTTTTCGCCGCTCCCTGCGGTTATTACTTTTCTAAAGTCGCGGAGACTAAGACAAACAAGGGTATCAGCTACGCGATCATAGATGGCGGCATACATCAGCTAAAATACGACGGACAGCTTCAGGGCATGCAGATACCGGTGATCGACAGGCTGCCCGCGGCCGCGCTTGACGCTGACGGCTCGCTGCCGGCAGAAACCGCAGCTTCGCTGCTGCAGAGCGCTGTACCTGCTGAAAAACACAGCCCCGGCGGCCGCTGGACTCTCTGCGGAAGCCTCTGTACCGTGGCGGACGTGATAGCTCACGAGGCACCCTTTGAGCGCCTTGAGGCAGGAGACATGCTCGTATTCCACAGGACCGGCGCTTACTCCGTATATGAAGGCATGTCGGCTTTCCTGAGCCGCGATATGCCGCGTGTCTATCTCCTGAGGGCGGACGGCAGACTGGAGTCTGTCAGAGACAGGATAGAAACCTACAGTTTTAATTATTGATAAATGGAGCCCTTTATCATGAGCTATACTACACTATATTTCTTTGCGTTTATACTTGCGGCAGTGGTGATCTACTATATTTTTCCCGTGAAAAAGTACCAGTGGACTGTACTGCTGGCCGCAAGCATATTTTTTTACTGCTATGCGGACTTCAGATACGCGTTCTTTATTGTCTTCACCAGCTTCACAACATGGATCGCCGCACTGCAGACCGAAAAAATAAAAGCTGCATCGAAAGCAGAACTGGCTCTTAAAAAGGGTGAGTGGGACAGAGAACAGAAAAAGATCTTTAAAAAGAAGACTAAGCACAGGACCGGGATGCTGCTTTTCCTGACCCTGGCCGCGAACTTCGGCATACTGATCTTCCTCAAATACTACAACTTCACAGCCGGCGGGCTGAACGCCATCCTGGGCTGGAGCGGTTTCTCCGCGCCGATGCTCCGGCTGTTCCTGCCGCTGGGCATCTCATTTTACACATTTCAGTCGATGGGCTATGTGATAGACGTGTACAGGGGAAATGCCGAGGCAGAGAAAAATTTCCTGAAGTTCGCGCTCTTCATCTCATTTTTCCCGCAGACCATTCAGGGACCCATCAGCTCTTTCAATCAGCTGGCTCATCAGCTGTTCGAGCCGCACAGACCTGAGTATCTGCGCTTCAAATACGGCCTGGAGCTGATGCTCTGGGGGTATCTGAAGAAGCTGGTCATTGCCGACAGGGCGGTGACGGCGATACACGCGGTGACGGCGGATTATAAGCTCTACAACGGGACAACGATACTCTTTACCGTGCTCCTGTACGCACTGCAGCTGTACGCGGATTTTTCCGGCGGGATAGATATTTCGCGTGGGATAGCCCAGATGCTGGGGATAGATATGGTGGAAAATTTCCGCAGACCGTATATGTCAAAGAGCATCAACGAATACTGGCGCAGATGGCATATCACTCTCGGCGTGTGGATGAAAAATTACATTTTCTATCCTCTGGCTGTATCAAAAACATTTCTCAATGCCAGCAAAAAGATGCATGAGAGCAGGTTCGGCAAGACTGCTGTCGGGGAACATATCGCTAAGGTGTTCCCGACGAGCGTTGCCTCGCTGATCGTATTCCTGGTCGTCGGCCTCTGGCACGGAGCCAACAGCAGATATGTTGCCTTCGGTGTCTGGAACGGTCTGATCATCATGATATCTATCATACTCCAGCCACTGTATAAGAAATGGATCAAGGCGCTGAGGATCAACGCGCAGTCTCATCTCTGGCATTTTTTCCAGATAATCAGGACCTTTATCCTGGTGCTGGTAGGATATATGTTTGACATCGGCCCCAATTTTACAGGATCGATGGATATGCTGAGGATGTGCTTCACTGATCAGAATCTGCAGAGAGGAATGTTCCAGATGTCAGGGCTCGGTCTGTACATACATGACTACGCTGTTCTTGCCGTCGGGGCCATCGTCATTCTGATAGTCAGTCTCAGACAGGAGAAGCTTTCCATAGATTCTCCCGGGGTGCTGCTCGCGCGTCACAGCGCGGCGTTCCAGTGGGCAATGCTGTTTATCGCGGTCGTGACAGTTGTAAGTCTGGGCATCTACGGCCCGGATTATAATGCGGCGTCATTTGTCTACATGCAGTTTTAAACGGGAACTGCGGAAAGGATGGTTCAGATATGATAAAGAGGATCATAAAGATAACGTCTCTGGTGATCATACTGACGCTCTTCCTCGGTTTCCTGCAGGATTACTATTTTTCCAGGCCCGCGTCACAGACTCTCCGCAACGACGGCTTTTACCTTGAGGACAGGAATTCGCTGGATGTACTTTTTATGGGAGCCAGCGAGGTCTACAGCGGATTTTCCAGCGCGCTGGCATACAAGCAGCAGGGCTTTACGAGCTATCCGTATGCTTTTACCGGCAACCCTGATACCCTCTGGAAAAATGAACTTAAGGAAGCCCTGAGGTATCAGAAGCCAAAGCTCGTCGTGGTGGAGGTGAACGGTGCCCTTTATGATCCGGAAGATCTCTATGATGACAGCAAGCTGCGCCAGTTTACTGACAGCATGCCGCTGTCGGAAAACAAGATAGAGACAGTCAACAGATTTGCCACCGAGGACAAGCTGAGCTATTACCTCACGATCTTAAAATACCACAGCCGCTGGAACGAAGTTTTCACTAGCCTGAGCTGGATGACTGACAGACTTTTTATGAAGGCAAGAGGATATTCGCTGCTGAGGGGTTCCTTTACCAGGACCGGCTACGATTCCCGGGGTAAAGTAGAGGATGTGGCGAATATAAAGGGCGTACAGCCTCTGAGCAACGATGCCAGATATTATCTTCTGGATTTCCTGCAGTACTGTAAAGACAACAAGGTAAATGTCCTTTTTGTCAGGTTCCCGCATCTGATCAGCGACCAAAGAGCCGAGATGATGTACAGGAGGAGCAAGACCGTCAAAAGCATAGTGTCTGAGTACGGATACAGCTTTCTTGACATGGAGCCGCTGAGAAAGAACATAGGCTTAAAGAAAAATGATTATTACAACAATGACCACCTGAATATCAAGGGCCAGAGAAAGCTGACCACATATCTGGCTGCCTATATCGCCCGCCATTATGATGTAAGCGGCGACGATCTGACTCCGAAGCAGAAGGCGGAATGGGATAAGAGCGCAGAGTATATTGATCTTTTCTACGATTACTTTCAGGTGCAGAACAAGATGGATATCAAAAACTATAAGGGCATAGAGAAAAAACAGGGGCACAGGATGGCGGTAAGAAACAAGGACATCAATGAGACCATGGGTCTTATCAGGAAGCTTGATCAGATGAAGAGACAGCTCCAGGGCGAGAGCAGGATCCAGAACAAGATCAACAGTCTGGAGGAGACGTCTCAGTCATCAGACAAATAGTCCGCTTTTCAGAACTTTGTCCAGCAATAAAGCCGCGTTTGACTTGATCTCTTCCAGCGATTTGCCGGCCTTCGCGTCAACCTGTATCATACTGCTGAGACCGTTGCAGATAAATGTGACGATCTCTTTTGTGCTGAGCGGGGGGAGGGTCTCCGAGAAGCTTTTCTCGGTCAGCGAGGTTATCTGCTCGATTATTAGATAGTGGTACCTGTGGTAGAGCGAGCGGTCGGCGGCCTCAGGTGTCTCATAGACCTGCATCAGCAGGAATGGATACTTGCCGTGCAGGTAGAAGATCGTCTCCAGTATATTGCCGCAGCTTTCGGCGAGCCCGTATTTTTTATAATTCGGCTTCTGCTCGTTGTAGTAGCGCACGCCGTCGTCCGCCATGTCCTGGAAGAGGTCGTTGATCAGACTCTCTTTATCTTCATACCAGATGTAAAATGTTACACGGCTTATGCCCGCGGTCTTGCATATTTGTGTAACGGTGATCTTTGAATAAGCCTGTTCCCTGAGCAGCCTCCAGAAGGCTGCTTTTATTCGTTCCTGTGCTGTTGACATGATATCCTGATACTCCTGTTCCGGCGTCAGCCATATTTACAAAACCGGCAGGCCGTAAATTTACAAAACCGGCCGGTTTGCGCTTGATTAACTCTGTATGAATAAGTATACTTCCAATTAAACTATTTTACAAGCGTTAATTTACTAATGTTAATTAGTCTGGAGATATATTTTCGTGCAGGGGGGTCATGTGGTATGAAGATAGTATTTGTGAATCCTACGACAGCTCTGAGACGTTTTCCGCCATACCGCGCTGGCGGCAAGGTATACGGTCAGCCTAATTCCATCACAGGTCCGCTTATACTCGGCGGCATCCTGAAAAAGCGGGGACACGATGTCTCTGTCTATGAGGAGCTCAACGGCAGATTAGATGAGAAAGATATGCTTTCCGCGGACGTAGTCTGCCTGTATACGATGACTTCGACGGCACCGCGCGCCTATGAGCTTGCGGATATGGTTCATGAAAGGGGAAAAGGGCGTGTCATCATCGGCGGGATGCACGCGTCGGTACTTCCTGAAGAGGCGCTGGAACATGCCGACCAGGTGGTAACAGGCGAAGGAGAAAAAATAATCGCCGACGTGATAGAGGGACGCATAAGCGACAGGATAGTGAAGGCGCAGCCGATCTGCGACCTGGATGAGGTGCCGTTCCCGGATTACTCGATACTGAAAACTCCCTGCGTGGCCGCCAATATACTCACGACACGCGGGTGTCCGTTCAGGTGTACTTTCTGCACCACTTCGCGGATGTTCGCGCCTTACAGAAAGAGAAGCGTCGAAAATGTCATAGAAGAGATCCGCATGTATAAGAGCATGGGCTTCAGGTATATGAATTTTGAGGACGACAATTTCACGGCTGACAAGGAGCGGGCAAAGGAGATCTGCCGGCGCATAATCGCTGAAAAGCTGCAGTTCAAGGAGACATTTTTCTTCGGGCGCACGGACATGGCCAAGGACGAGGAGCTGCTGGAGCTTCTGAGCAAGGCTCATCTTACGAGAGTACTTATAGGAATCGAGTCGCTCAATCAGGCATCGCTCGACCTGGTGGACAAGCACCAGAGCATCGACGATATAGAGAAGGCTGCCGCGGCCTGCAAAAAGCATGGCATACGGCTGATAGCCAGCATCGTTCTCGGACTGGACACAGATGATTCGGAGGATATCCACCGCACGATAGCATTTGCCAAGTCGATAAATGCCTACCAGCTCCAGCCGGCGGTACTCACACCGTTCCCCGGCACTCCTGTCTATGAGCAGTATGAGCGCGAGGGGCGTATGCTGCCGATAAAATGGGATAATTTCGATCTGATGGATGTGAGCTTTATCCCGAAACATTTCACGCCCTGGGAACTGCAGGATGAATTTTACTATGCCGCAATAGAATTTTATGATTTCAAATCCATAAAGGCTATAAGGGAGGCCTTCGGCGCCGAGTACGCGATGCGCCGCTTTGGCCTGGCCGTCCTGGCGAGACTTGGATCATGGGGCGCCAGATTCTGCTCTCTGCATGTGCCGGCTTCTGAGTATTATTATCTGCGCCAGCATAAATTCGTTCCCGGCGAAAGCGGAGAAAAAGCCAGGGTCGTCTCACGCAGGACGGCACCGGAGATGCCTGAGAAAGAGCGTGTCCTGCTCTGGGTGCGGGGAGTGACGATCGTCACAGCGCTGATAAGACTGATAAGCCGCAGCCGGAAGAAAAAGACGAGTTTCTGAAAATCGGGGCATTTTTATGCATAATATATGGATAATTATGCCTGTGTGACTATTTTATAAAACAAATCTGCCAAAATGTATTTTTTGTAAAGCCGGAACGGTATTATAATAAGGGGCAGTTAAATGGCCAAAATATAAGGGCGGCCCAAAAATAAATGCTGCCCGTATTATGAGGGAGAGGATCAATATGGCAGGAATTACACATGCTGCAGGACGCAAGGCACTCAGCACTGCGCTTACAGGAGTACTGAAAAAGAGCAAGAAAAACCGTGGGGAAGGTTACCTTAAGGTTATCGATGTTATTGAAAAGCTTAACGGCGATACATGGCCGGATGAAGCCTACGTAAGACTGCGCAAGGCATTTTCCAGCGATGGCAAGTGGGCGCAGTTCTTCGATAATCTTCTGGATAACGTAGATATGGAATACATCAACGGACTTTTTATGTCCTTCGGTTACGAGATGGGCTTCAGCGGATACCGCAAGACGAAGAAGATGGCTGAGAAGTATGGCTGCAACATACCCTGGGTCATCCTGTTCGACCCGACGTCAGCCTGCAATCTGCACTGTACGGGATGCTGGGCCGCAGAGTACAGCAGGCAGCTGAACATGAGCTTTGAGGATATGGACGACCTTATCACCCAGGGCAAGAAGCTTGGCATACACGGATACATCCTTACCGGAGGCGAGCCGATGGTCCGCAAAAAGGATATAATCAGGCTGGCAGAGAAGCACAACGACTGCGCTTTCATGATCTTCACGAACGGAACTCTTGTAGATCAGGAATTCTGCGACGGCATGAGAAAGTGCAAGAACATTGCCCTTTCGATGAGTATCGAGGGCGATGAGGCCGCGACGGATTCCAGGCGAGGCAAGGGAACCTTCCATAAGGTAATGGAGGCCATGGACCTGCTCCACAAGAACGGTCTGGTATATGGTACATCGATCTGCTACACAAGAGCCAACTGCGAGGCAGTTACTTCTGACGAGTTCTTTGACTTCCTGATCAGCAAGGGTGTCACCTTCAGCTGGTATTTCCACTATATGCCGGTCGGAATGGACGCGGCTATGGATCTGGTGCCTACTGTAGAGCAGAGAGAATACATGTATCACAGGATCCGTGAGGTCCGCGCGTATGAGGGCGGCAAGAAGATATTCTGCATGGATTTCCAGAATGACGGAGACAAGGTCGGCGGATGTATCGCCGGAGGCAAGACATACTGCCACATCAATCCTAACGGTGATGTTGAACCCTGCGTGTTCATTCATTATTCCAGCGCGAATATACATGAGAAGAGTCTGCTTGAATGTCTCAAACAGCCGATGTTCATGGAGTACAGGAAGAACCAGCCGTTCAATGAGAACCATCTGAGGCCGTGTCCTATGCTGGAGAATCCGGAATATCTCAAGAGAATGGTAGAGAAGACCGGAGCAGCGAACACCGATATGCTGGAACCCGAATCATCTGAGCATCTGTGCGAGAAGGTACATCCTTACGCAGAACAGTGGAAGCCGGTAGCCGACAGGCTCTGGAAAGAAGAGCATCCTGACTATGTCGCGCCTGATGAGTCACACGACAAGGGACTTGCTGAGCACAGCGAGGCATGATGATATCGATGCGGCAGCTCTGATGAGCTGCTGTATGTCAGCCGAGGGGCGGTACGCCGTCTTCCCCGGCTGATTTTTTTAATATGGAGATTATTTCAGGACGCGTAAGCCTTTTGTAGCCGCCCCTGAGTATCTTTATGCCCTTTATTATGCCGTCATACATGTCTTCGGTGACGCCCAGATCACGGATGTTCATGCTCAGGCCGAGCTCGCGCATCCAGGCCTCCATACGCTTCAGACCTTCGACAGCGATACTCTCGGTATCATCAGGAGCAAAAGAGCCGCCGTCCCGGCCATTGCCGACATCCCAGACATTTTTGGCGAAGCGGGCGAATTTCGGCAGGCCGTAAGGATATATGAAGCGGTAATAGGCGGGCGCTATGGCTGAGAGCGTCAGACCGTGGGGAGCATTCGTATACGCGCCTACGGACTGGGCGATCATGTGCACCATCCAGTCAGTCTTTTTGCCGCGCGATAGGAAGGTGTTGAGCGCCCATGTGGAGATCCACATGATATTGCTGCGTGCCTCGTAGCTGCGGGGGTCTGCCATGGCAGCGCGGCTGCTGTGTATGAGCGACCTCATGAAGCCCTCCATGATATAGTCAGAGGTGCTGTCGTCAGTCCCGGAAAAATACTGTTCGGTGAGGTGGCTCATGATGTCGAAAATGCCGCAGGCCATCTGACAGCGCGGCATCGTATACGTAAAGCAGGGATCGAGCACGGCGAATCTGGGGTAGACGTTTTCGCCGAAGACATGGCCTATCTTGAGCTTTTCCCCGGGATCTGTTATGACAGCGCAGCCGTTCATCTCCGAGCCGGTACCCGCTGTCGTAGGTATACAGCCGACAGGGATGATCCGGTTCTCGACCTGCTTCATGCTCAGATAAAATCTCTCCCAGGGGTCTTCGCGGCAGCAGGCAGAGACAGAGACAGCCTTCGCGTAGTCGCAGACGGAGCCGCCGCCGACAGCTAATATCAGATCGATATCATTCTCGCGGGCGATGCGGCATCCCTCGTACAGCTTCTGCACTGTAGGGTTCGGCATCACGCCGGGGTCCTCAGTTATCCTGCAGCCATTTTCCAGCAGTATGTCCGTGACTTTGTCGTAGATACCGTTTCTCTTAACGGATCCGCAGCCATAGACGAGCATGACATTGCGGCCGAAGCTTTTCAGCTCTTTCCCCAGTTTCTTCAGCGATCCCTCGCCGAAATAAAGTCTCGTCGGATTGCTGTACATAAAATTGCCGAGCATCGTATGGCCTCCCCTGAAGATATCCTCGCAAAAATAAATAACTGCAACAGTTGGTCTTGACTGTTGCAGTTATTTTATCATATATACGAAAAAATATATATGAGTGGGTAGTATAAAAAGAAGAGCCCTTATGTCTGCATGGAAGTTGTTTTTTATCAATGGCAAACCATTATTCGCTAATAGTGAAATAGAATGAAAAATACAGGCATTGGACAACCAATCTTCCGCATACTTTTTGCCGCCAACAGAGATTGTCGGTTGTGTAAAATTGTTGGAGACAACAGATTTACACAGAAGTCACTGGCCATCAGGCTCTTTTAATTTAACTTATACACCTGTTTACTATAAATGTCAATAGAAATATAAAATAAATATTGCGGTTGACCAGTTGCTGATTTTGGACAACCGATTATGATCTGCCATTCAGACTGATAAAAAGGCACTGAGACGAAGAAATGGTTGACCAATTTGCCGAAATGGTGTAAAATAAAAATGTTTGGGAAATTATGAATGAATATATGATTATCTTAGGAGTACAATATGGCAGAAGACTTTGCGGCATATGAAAAACTTATAGATTATGTCGAAAAGCTGATTATTGACGAAGATGTGAAACTCGGCGACAAGCTTGCGCCTGAGAGAGAGCTTTCCGATATACTTGGGATCAGCAGAAATGCCGTCAGGACAGGGCTTACAGTTCTGGAGGCTATCGGCGTGGTATCAAACAAGCAGGGCAGCGGAAACTACATTGCCGGTTCATTTGACCAGAACATGGTACAGATAATGACGATGATGTATACCCTGGATGATATGAGCAACAGGGAGATCCACGGCTTCAGATACGCGGCAGAGCTGCAGGCAGTTATGCTTGCCCCGCAGCATATAACTGAAGTCCAGAAAAAGCTGCTGAAGAATTATATAGATATAATGATAGCCAGTGACAATGAGGATGAGCGTATCCACTGCGACATGATGATACATCAGACTATCGTTGAAGCGTCGGGCAACCGTCTCGTTATCGCCAATTATATGGCGCTCAACAGGATACTGGACAGGATGATCAGACAGGTGCAGCATGATGTATGGCTCAAGAGCCACGATGAATTCGTGAAGCTGCATCACATACACCAGATGCTGGTCGATGGTGTATGCAGGGACGATTTTGATATGGCGAAAAAGGCGCTTGATGAGCACTTCAACTATATAGAGGACGATATTCCCACATAGATGGCAAAGGTGGTTCTGCCGGCTGTAAAATGGTGATTCCGGGTGCCTTAAGGGCCCGGAATCTATTTGACTGACGTATGATTTTAGTGTATCTTTATAGTAGGGCGCGGTGCGTCATATGCTGAGACAAATACCGGCAGTAACCGTAGGGGAGGAACAGAGTATGACATTCATGAATGATGGTCATAAGCGGCTGATCGATTACATCGAAGATCTGATAATCAACGAGAAGGTCAAGATCGGCGACAGGCTGCCGTCAGAGAGAGAGCTTTCTTCCATTCTGGATATAAGCAGAGGGTCTGTCAGGACAGGACTTACTGTCCTGGAGGCTATCGGTGTCGTCTCGAACAGACCTGGAAGCGGCAATTACATTGCCGGTTATTTTGATCATAATCTGGTACAGATCATGACTATGATGTATGTACTTGATGATATGAGCATGCGGGATATCTGGGGATTCAGATATGCGGCAGAGCTGCAGGCAGTTATGAGAGCCCCGCAGAACATAACTGAGGGACAGAAGAAACTGCTCAAAAGCTATGTCGGCATACTGATCAACAGCGATGATGAGACGGAGAGGACCTACGCGGACAAGATGATCCACCAGACTATTGTCGAGGCGTCAGGGAACAGGCTGGTCATAGCCAATTACCTGGCTCTGAGCAAGATGCTGGACAAGTTCGTCAGACAGGTAAGGCAGAGCGTCGGCCGCGGAAGCGCGGAGGAGTATGACAGATTCCAGCATACGCACGAGGAACTCGCGCGGGCGGTCTGTATTGGCGACTACGATCTTGCCAAGAAGGCTCTTGATGTGCATCAGTCATTTGTCATAAACAATATCGGCGAATGATGCCGCAGGAATATTATATGGACGGGTATATTTGATTCATGACAGTTTTACGCAGAAAACGCAGTATTTTAAAAATGGCTGTTATTTTTGCTGTAACAGCAGTGCTGTGCCTGGGAATGAGCGGCGCGGCATTTGCCAAAACAAAAAAATCAGTAAGATCGATAACGATCTCGGGCCTGAGCAGCGGCTGTGTTATGGAGACAGGCAGCAGCCGGAAGCTTAAGGTGAAGATCAGGCCGGCGAAGGCGGCCTCCGGGCAGAAGGTAATATGGAAGACTTCTGATAAAAATGTCGCCGCGGTCTCTGCTGACGGCAGGGTGAGCGCGAAGAAAAAGGGCACGTCATATATATACGCGGTTTGCGGCAGGAAGAAGTCGAACAAGATAAAGATCATTGTCGGGACCCCTGTCTCGAAGATCAGCGTCAGCGGGAATTACAGCAAGCTGCTGAAGGGGCATTCTCTGAAGCTTAAAGCCTCTGTAAATCCGTCGAACGCGTCGACTGCCTCTGTTAAGTGGACCTCAAGCAACAGATCTGTCGCAACGGTCAGCAGCAAAGGCGTCGTCAAGGGCATTTCATCGGGCACGGCGACGATAAGAGCCGTATCTAAGGACGGGAACAATGTCACCGGTAAGTATAAGCTGAAGGTCTCCACATTAAAAAGCAGCAGCGTGAGATTCATAGCCCACAGAGGTCTTTCCTCGGAGGCTCCGGAGAACACTGCCGCGGCATTTGAGCTGGCAGGCGCGAGCGGATTCTGGGGCGCGGAGTGTGATGTCTGGGAGACTCTGCCGGAAGTTCCGGGGGACAGCTCTACGACAAGCTTCGCGGTCAGCCATGACAATACCCTGAGCAGGATATACGGGGTCAGTGGGAAGATCACTCAGAGCACGGCAGCGGAGCTGAAGACGCTTACAGCGCTGGCAGGCAGGAACGTCAGCGATTTTCCTGGACAGAGGCTGCCGTTTATTGAAGATTATCTGGATATATGCCGGAGCTACGGCCTGCATCCGGTGATAGAGATCAAGGGAGAGAGCATGAGTTCGGATTCAGTGCTCCGTCTCCTTAAAACAGCAGACAGCTATGTACAGCTGAAGGACGTGGAGTTTACCTCGTTTTACGCTTCTGAGCTGGACAAGGTAAAGGCCGCAGCGGCGCAGATAGGTTCATCTGTACTTACCGATTATCTCTACAGCAGTTCACATTCTAATGATGACGGTGTCAGCAGCGCGAACAGCGCGATAGACCTGGCAGCGAAAAAGGGCTATACGGCAGTCACAGTGTCATCCTCACTGATCGACGGGAAACTGATGGATCACGCCTCGAAGAAGGGCGTGAATGTGGCCTGCGGCACGACCAACAGCAGAAGCACGGTATTCAACCTTCTGCAGAAATATAAACTGTGGTCAGTTACCACCAATGAAGCTATGTTTGATTAGTTTCGCCCGCAGCGGCAGAGGTCACGCGGCGCGGATCATATATCATGTACGGCAGCAGTCAATTTACAGGAGGATTCTCATATGGTTAAGATCGATTTTACCATCAATAACGAGGGACTTGAGCACAATATCAGCAACGCGAGGAAAAATGGCATCATAATCCCTACGATAGCTCAGATGCAGGATCCTGACAAGATCCCGGAAAAGATCAGGGAGAAACTTAAAGATGTAGGACTGTGGGAAGTCAACCCGCTCAATCTCTTCAGGATATCATGGAAAAACGAGGCTAAGGAACAGGGCGGACAGTTCTGCAAAGTTCCTAACTACGTGGAGATCCCCCCGGAGATTTCCGGGGTGCCGTGCCGCATCCTGGCGATGGCCGGGAAATGGTTCCCGACAGGCTGCCACAAGGTAGGCGCTTCCTTCGGATGCCTTGCGCCCCGACTTGTTACCGGCCAGTTCGATTCGACATATCACCATGCGGTCTGGCCTTCTACCGGCAATTACTGCCGCGGCGGCGCGTTCAACTCAAAGCTTCTGGCCTGCGAGTCGGTAGCCATACTTCCTGAGGACATGTCTAGGGAAAGATTTGACTGGCTGAAGACTATTGCCAGCCAGATCATCGCGACTCCCGGCTGTGAGTCGAATGTCAAGGAGATCTTCGACAAGACCTGGGAACTTAAGCAGGATCCGACCATGATGATATTCAACCAGTTCGCGGAGATGGGCAATCCGCTCTGGCACTATAACGTGACAGGGACTGCCCTGGCAGATCTGTTCGAGGCAGTTAAGAAACCGGGACAGAGACTTGCCGGCGCCTGCTTTACGTCAGGATCAGCCGGTACCCTGTCAGCCGGGGATCTGCTCAAGGAGCGTTACCCGCAGCTTAAGCTCGCCGTAGGCGAGGCACTTCAGTGCCCGACTATACTGAACAACGGCTTCGGCGGACACCGCATCGAGGGGATAGGCGACAAGCATATACCGTGGGTGCATAATGTGAAAAATACCGATATGGTCATTGACATAGATGACGAGGACAGCCAGAGACTGCTGCGCCTGTTCAACACTGAGGCAGGACAGAGCTATCTCAGGTCGCTCGGCATGACAGACAGACAGATCGAAGAATTCACCTGGATGGGCATTTCCGGCATAGCGAACGTGCTCTGCTGCATCAAGATGGCTAAGTATTATGAGCTTACGGATAAGGACGTTGTTTGTACCGTACTTACCGATTCAGCTGTCATGTACAAGTCGCGTATCGATGAGCTCAATGAGGAGCACGGAGCATACAGCGAGACCGAGGCCGCGAAGGACCACGCTCTCCACATGCTTGGGCTGCGCACTGACAGCATGGCTGAGCTCAATTATGTTCAGCGCAGACGTGTCCACAATCTCAAGTATTACACCTGGGTAGAACAGCAGCAGATGAACGTTGACGACCTGAACGCGCAGTGGTATGACACTGAGGGTACCTGGGACGCGGTCCACGCCCAGGCTGCAGAGCTGGACGAGCTTATCAGCGAATTCAATGAGAAAACCGGCCTGCTGAAGGATATGTAGGACAAGAGGTACGTAATATGGGCATTAGCATGAATAATGTTACTGGGGCAAGATGTGTGCGCTGCGGCAGGCATTACGATGCCGTGCCTGATCTTCGCACCTGCGAGTGCGGCGGCATACTGGATATCGAGTATGATTATGACCTGATAAAGAAGAAGATCAGCCGCGAGTCCCTGAAGAAAAACAGCAATTACTCCATGTGGCGCTATCGTCCGCTGCTTCCCGTCGGGGAAGATACGCCGGACACGCCGCTGAGGGTAGGCTGGTCTCCGCTGTACGAGGAGCCCCGTCTGGCTTTGGAGCTGGGGATCAGCAGGCTGTGGGTCAAGGATGACGGCCTGAACCCTACCGCTTCCCTGAAGGACAGAGCCTCCGCGATGGCTGTCGCCAAGGCGGGGGAGGCCGGATACAATGTCATCGCCTGCTCTTCCACCGGGAACGCGGCTTCGTCGCTGGCCGGCAACGCGGCGGCGGCAGGAATGAAGACATATATATTTGTGCCTTCGCGCGCCCCCAAGGGCAAGCTGGCGCAGCTGATGACTTTCGGCGCCAATGTGATCTCTGTGCAGGGAAGCTATGAGGACACATTCAACCTCAGCAAAAAAGCGATCGACAAATGGGGCTGGTACAACAGGAACGCCGCCATCAATCCCTACCTTTCAGAGGGCAAGAAGACGGTGGCCTTCGAGATACTGGAACAGCTGAATTGGAAAGTGCCTGACTATATCGCGATCTCAGTCGGCGACGGCTGTACGATATCGGGTCTCTGGAAGGGACTTAAGGATATGTACGCTGTGGGCCTGATCGACCGTCTCCCCAGGCTGATCTCAGCGCAGGCTTCCGGGTGCTGCCCGATAAACCGCGCGGTGGAGACAGGAAAAGACTGGGAGCCGATGGAGGAGAACACACTTGCCGACTCTATTGCCGTAGGCGTGCCGCGAAACCCGGACAAGGCCATAGGCGCTATACGTGAGTCTGGCGGACTGACAGTAAATGTCAGCGATGAGGAGATCATGGCAGCCCAGAAGCTCCTGGGAGTCAGCTGCGGCGTGTTCGGCGAGCCGGCCGGCGTTACCGGGACGGCGGGCATCAGGAAACTCTGCCAGCAGGGCAGGCTTCCCCATGACGCCACGGTGGTCAGCGTCGTCACAGGCAACGGACTTAAAGATGTCGCCAACGCCATAAAATTCTGCGGCGAGCCGATATCTGTCCCTGACGATATGGATCTGCTCATCAGGGCTTTCAATGAAAAAGGCATCATGCCCTGACAGGGCAGAGCCGTTCAGAAGATCATTCTGAGCGGGCAATATAGGCAAGAATACCGGCAGCGGTTTTTGCATCCTGGATCTCTCCGGAAAATATCATTTTCCGGAGAGTTTCTGTCTCCATAGCTGTGGTCTTGATATCTTCAGCCTCGTCAAGCTGCTGCTCCCCGGCATATTCTACACCTTCCGCGAGGTAGACATCAGTCATCTCATTGCAGTATGCCACCGCTGATCTCAGGCTCAGCAGCTGTGTCATCTTCTCACTGCTGCAGCCTGTCTCCTCTGCAAGCTCTCTTTTCGCGGTTATAAGCGAGTCCTCAAGAGTCCCGTCAGGCAGACGGTTTCGTGTCCCGGCGGGCAGCTCCAGAGTTACGCGGCTGATGGCGGGACGGTACTGCCTGACCATCAGTATCCTGCCGTCGCGCATTACCGGGACCACGCAGGCTCCGCCGCCTGCCTTGTACGAGATAAAGTCCCATTCCTCCCGGCTGCCGTCAGGCAGCTGCATTACGTCGAGATACATGTCAAGTATCTTCCCTCTGCAGACAAGTTTTCTCTCAAGTCTCTTCAGGCTGTGATCCATTTCTGTCATCCTTTCATTTCTGGCGGCAGCAGCCGGCATAACAGTTAAATGTATTATAGCATGCAGCCGGAAGTAGATTGACACTTTATCATAATAAAAGTATAATATTAATAATATAGTTTACAAGTGTAAGGGCGTGGCTGATATGAAACTGATACATATTTCAGATCTTCACCTGGGAAAGCATCTGTACGGCTTTTCTCTGCTGGAAGACCAGAGTTACATACTTGACAGGATACTGGAGACGGTATCTTATGAATCTCCGGACGCTGTCATCATCGCCGGGGATATTTACGACAGACCTGTTCCGCCTGCCGAGGCTGTGAAGCTGTTCGACGATTTCGTCGTCAGGCTTTCGGCTATGGACATACAGGTATTTATAATCAGCGGCAATCATGACAACGCGATGAGGCTGGCCTTCGGCGGGCGGCTGATGGACAGGAGCGGGGTGCATTTTTCGCCTGAGTATGACGGAAATGTCATGCCGTTTTCGGTGAGCGATGAATTCGGCACAGTCGATATATACATGCTGCCGTTCATCAAGCCCCAGGCGGCGGCGAGGTATTTCCCCGATGAAGATATATCTTCTTATACAGACTGTCTGCGCGCGGCGATAGAACATATGCCTGTGGAGACAGGACACAGGAAGGTGCTGGCAGCCCATCAGTTTGTAACGGGGGCGGAGAGGTCAGATTCCGAGGAAGTGAACGTGGGCGGCCTGGACAATGTTGACGCCTGTGTTTTCCGGCAGTTTGATTATGTGGCGCTGGGGCATATCCATCGTCCGCAGAACGTCGGCAGCGAGAGGATACGCTACTGCGGCACGCCGCTCAAATATTCATTTTCGGAGGCGGATCAGGATAAATCCCTTACTGTAGTCGAGTTAGGCAGGCCCTGCGCGGGCGGCGCGGAGATAAATGTCCGCACCGCGGAGCTGGTTCCTCTCAGAGACATGAAGGAGATAAAAGGAAAGTACAGCGAGCTCACCTCACTGGATTACCACAGGACGCTCAGTAAGGAAGATTACTATCACGTGACGCTGACTGATGAGAATGACATACTTGATGCCCTGGGCAGGCTGCGCACGATATATAAAAATATCATGTGTCTTGACTATGACAATACCAGGACCAGATCTCTGCAGGATTTCGAGCTGAAGGCACAGGAGAAAGAGATCTCACCGCTGGAATATTTTGCTGATTTTTATGAGCAGATGAACGGTTCGCCTATGAGCGGGGAACAGCGTGAAGTCTGCGGCGGTCTGATACAGAAGATATGGAATGAGGAAGAAAGCGGGGGCGAGACACGATGAGACCGGTAAAACTTGTGATTTCGGGCTTCGGGCCCTACGCGGACCGCACAGAGCTTGATATGGACAGCCTCGGACAGAGTGGACTTTACCTGATCGCCGGGAAGACCGGCACCGGCAAGACTACCATATTTGACGCCATCTCCTTTGCCCTATACGGCGAGGCGAGCGGGCGCTCCCGGGATTCTTCTATGCTCAGGTCAAAGTATGCTGATCCTGACACTCCCACAGAGGTCGAGCTGACATTCAGCTACCGGGGCAGGATCTATACCGTCAGGCGCAATCCAGAGTATGAGCGGCCTGCTAAGCGCGGGAGCGGGGTGACGAAGCAGATCGCCGGCGCCGTTCTCACCATGCCGGACGGCTCTGTGATAACGAGACAGCGTGATGTCAATGAGAAGATAGTGAGCATACTGGGCGTAGACAGGGAGCATTTTTCTCAGATCGCGATGATCGCCCAGGGTGATTTTACAGAGCTGATCAATGCCGATACCAAAAAGAGGCAGGAGATATTCAGAAAGATATTCCATACGGACAAATACAGTCAGCTTCAGGATGAGCTGCGCAGCCGGACGCTGGAACTGCAGAAAGAGTATCAGGAGGCTGACGCGAAGGCGAAACAGCTGGCGGCGATGATAAGCTGCGGCGAGGGATCGGCTTTTGCGCAGGCACTTGAGGAGGCAAAGGACTCAGCGCAGATGACCGGACTGCTGGCGCTGGCGGAGAAGATCATTGAAGAGGATCAGCTGGCGTCTGACGAGGCAGCAGCTGAGATAGAGAGGCTGCAGAAAGAGATCGCGGAGGCGGATCGTCTGCAGGGCATTGCCGATCAGAGAGAAAAGTCTCTCAGACAGCTTGAGGAGGACAGGGAAAGACTGAGTAAAGAGCTGCCTGAGTGCGAAGAGAAAAGAATCAAGAGTGAAGAAGCCAAGAAAAGGGATGAGGAGATCGGGAGACTTAACAACGAGCTGGCCGTGCTGCGGGATAAGCTTTCTGATTATGACAGACTTGAGGAGCTGGAAGCTTCGCTGAAGAAGGATCAGACTGAGCTTAAGGCCCAGCAGGAATTATCTGAGAATGACGCGGCGAAGCTTGATGAGGCAAGGACAGCGGCGGCTTCCATGGAGGAAGAGCTCAAGTCTCTTGCTGATGCCGGGGCGGAGCTGCAGAAGCTGCTTGCCTCAGCAAAAGAGAAAGAGCATCAGCAAAAAGGACTGCAGGATATATCTGCTGATGCCGCAGACTGTCTTGAGGCGGCTGAAGAGGCGGCAGCTGCGGAGGAAAATGCCCGGAAGGCTTTAAGTGATTATGATAGAAAGAGCCAAAAATATGACGCGGTAAACAGCGCCTTCATACAGTACCAGGCGGGACAGCTGGCAGTGAAGCTTAAGGACGGCGATCCCTGCCCGGTCTGCGGATCGACGGTTCATCCCTGTCCGGCGGTACTTCCGGTGGACGCGCCTTCGGATGCCGATGTAAAGAAGCTGAGGGCGGACTGCGATAAGGCCCAGAAAATCCTGGGGAAGGCAAATGAAGCCGCTGCTGGCGCAGGCTCAAAGTCTGCTGAGAAGCTGAAAAAGCTCCGCAGCTCGGCGGCAGAGCTTTTTGCCGCTGCCGGCCCTGAACGTGCCGGCGAAGACATGGCGGCGGATCAGATAATGGAGAGAGCGGCGGCAGAGCTGGAGATCTCCGGGCATGAACTCAGAGAGCTCAGGGCGCGGATCACTGAGGCTGAGAGAAAAATAAAGAGAAAAGAACTTATCGACAGTCAGCTGCCGGAGAAGAAGGAAATGACCGAAGAGCTCAGCGCGCGGATCGCAGAAGAGCGCGAAAGGACAGCAGCGCTGAATGTCACCCTGTCGGGATGCCGGAAGCAGATAGACGAGCTGAGGGGCAGCCTGAGCTTCCCCGGAAAAGCAGAGGCTGCAGGCCATATCTCGGGTCTGGACGCACGGATCAGGCAGATAAAAAAGCAGCAGGCGGCAGCTCTTCAGGCTTATGAAGAGGCCAGGAGCTCCTGCGAGAAGCTTAAGGGAGGTATGGAAAGACAGGAAAAGGCCCTTGCGGAGATACCCGAGACTGATATCGGTGCCCTGCACAAAAAAAGGCAGGTTCTTGCCGACAGCTCCCGGAGCCTGGCACAGCGCAAGGAAAAGATCGGCAGCAGGATCGAGACGAACCGCAGATACTGTGACAAGATCACGGCAGGCTCCGCGGATATGCAGAAGCTGGAAAGTGAATCAGGGATGATGCGCGCGCTGTCAGACACCGCCTGCGGAGCTATTTCCGGCAAGGAAAAGGTGACGCTGGAGACCTACATTCAGATGCGCTTTTTTGACAGGATAATCGAGCGCTCGAATCTCAGGTTCATGGTGATGTCCTCGGGACAGTTCGAGCTGCGGCGCCAGTCATCGGCATATAACAACCGCTCGCAGAGCGGCCTGGAACTGGATGTCATCGACCACCACAATGGCTCTGAGAGAAGCGTCAGGTCACTCTCAGGCGGAGAGTCGTTCATGGCTGCCCTGTCGCTGGCCCTGGGACTTTCCGACGAGATACAGGCGCAGAGCGGGGGCATACAGCTGGATACGATGTTCATAGACGAGGGCTTCGGGACACTGGATGATGAAGCTCTTGAGCAGGCCATGAATGCTCTGGCGACCGTGGCGGGCGGGGACAGACTGGTCGGGATAATCTCGCATGTCGACAAGCTGAAGGAGCGTATCGACAGACAGATCGTGACGACAAAGGATTTGACAGGAAAATCAAGCGTTGATATAATATCAAGATAACTATTTATAATGACAGAATATTCTGACCTGTATACATTTTGGAGATGATATTTAATGAATGAAGTAAAGACACCGAAAAAGCCTCTCATATATTATTATATGATCGTGCTTTTCGTCGTGCTGGCTTTGAATCTTCTGGTCGTGCCGCTCATGAACAAGATGAACATCCAGGACGTGGATTACGGCACTTTCATGAAGATGACTGAGAACAAGGAGATAGGTAAGGTAGAGATAGATACGAACAAGATCATTTTTACCGACAAGGACGGCAAGACATTTTATGAGACAGGAGTTATAGAGGATACCGGGCTTGTCCAGCGTCTGTATGATTCCGGCGCTGAATTTACCAGCCAGATAAATGAGACCACCTCTCCGTTTATGAGCTTCCTGCTCTATATACTGATACCGCTGGCTATATTTTCGCTGCTGGGCAGCTATTTCAGAAGGAAGCTGATGGAGAACGCCGGAGCCGGTCCGCAGTCCATGGTGTTCGGCATGGGCAAGTCCAACGCCCGTGTGTATGTCCCGTCAGTGAGCGGCATAAAGTTTGCCGATGTGGCGGGTGAGGACGAGGCTAAGGAGAACCTTGCCGAGATAGTCAATTATCTGCATGACCCCAGTCAGTATCAGGAGATCGGCGCGAAGATGCCTAAGGGCATACTTCTTGTGGGCCCTCCGGGCACTGGCAAGACTATGCTTGCCAAGGCGGTTGCCGGCGAGTCGAACGTACCGTTTTTCTCTATGTCGGGCTCGGAATTCGTCGAGATGTTCGTCGGCATGGGCGCGTCGAAGGTCAGGGATCTGTTCAAGCAGGCTAAGGAGAAGGCTCCCTGTATAGTTTTCATCGATGAGATCGACGCGATCGGCAAGAAGAGGGAAGGCCAGATAGGCGGCAATGATGAGCGCGAGCAGACTCTCAACCAGCTGCTCACGGAGATGGATGGATTTGAGGACAATACGGGCGTAGTCATACTAGCTGCCACCAACCGTCCGGAATCTCTGGACCCCGCGCTCACACGTCCGGGACGTTTCGACAGGCGTGTGCCTGTTGAACTGCCTGATCTCAAGGGACGCGAAGCTATACTCAGGGTCCATGCCAAAAGGATCAAGATCGCGGATGATGTTGATTTTGAAAAGATCGCCAGGATGGCTTCCGGGGCCTCCGGCGCTGAGCTGGCAAATATCGTGAATGAGGCGGCTCTGCGCGCTGTGCGTGACGGCAGGCAGTATGCCAGCCAGGATGATCTCAGCGAGAGCATTGAGGTCGTGATCGCAGGCTACCAGAAGAAGAATGCCATACTCAGCGATCATGAGAAACGTATCGTCTCCTACCATGAGGTGGGACACGCGCTTGTCGCGGCACTTCAGAATCACACGGCACCGGTGCAGAAGATCACGATCATCCCGCGTACCTCCGGTGCTCTCGGCTACACTATGCAGGTCGATTCCGGCAACCATTATCTTATGACAAAGGAAGAGATGCTCGATCAGATAGCTACGCTTACGGGCGGACGCGCGGCTGAGGAGCTTGTCTTTAATTCCATCACCACGGGTGCCTCGAACGATATCGAGAAGGCCACGAAGATGGCCAGAGCCATGATCACGCGCTACGGTATGAGCGACGATTTCGATATGGTCGCACTCGAGACGGTGACTAACCAGTATCTTGGAGGAGACAGTTCTCTGGCATGTTCTGCGGAGACACAGAAGGATATCGACAGGCGCGTGGTCGAGGTCATAAAGCAGCAGCACGCGAAGGCCAGGGGGCTTTTGGAGAACAACAGGGCAAAGCTTGACGAGATATCAGATTACCTCTATGAGAAGGAGACTATCACAGGCGATGAATTCATGGCCATACTGGGGAAAGATGACGCCGTGAAGGATGACAGCGTGAAAACTGAAAGCGAGGCTGAATGATGTTTGGTTTTATGAAGAAGCAGAAGGAAAAGCCCAGGCTTGAGATCACCAAGGATACAAAGATAGGGGATATGCTCAGATATGATATGGGCATAGCGGATGTCCTCGCGGGCGACGGCATGGCATGCACCAGCTGTCCTGCCTCCCAGGGAGAGAGTCTTGAGATGGCGTGTTATGTACACGGGATCAAGGTAAGCGATGTGCTTGCTGATATAGAGGAGTATATGAAAAGGAAAGAAGCTGCCGCGGAGGCGGCAGACAGCAGCAGATAGGACTGTCACGGCCGGCGGCCGTATCACAGACAAAGAAAGGAGAGTGATGCAGCATGAGTACTGAACAGAATAACAAGCTTTCATACATGGCGATCGAGATGCTTTACAAAAAATTTATGATCGGCCATGACAACCTGAGCAGATATTTTACGAAGCTTGATGTGCGCGATTACATTGCTCTGCATATACTTGATATCGCCAATCAGAAGGATGAATCAGGTAATAAGAAGATATATCTGAAAAATGTTGCGGAAAGAATGGATCAGTCTATACGGATCGCCTCGAACATGGCGCGCGAGCTTCAGGATAAGGGACTTGTCGAATGGTCGCATGACGGCGACGGGAGCGAGGGCACATACATCACGATGACAGAGACCGGCAGGCAGCTCCTGCACGAACAGGAGGAGATAACCTGGTATCATTTTGACAATATCATAAAGGAATTCGGGCCGGACAAGCTGACACAGCTCCTGGATCAGATCAGACAGCTGGACGAGATAATTGAAAAAGACATGTCCGGGATGCAGGAAGAAGCGTAATACAGAAGCTGAGATAACCGCAGCACGGGAAGGCCGTCTGGCTTTTCCGTGCGTTTTATAAAGAGAATGGACGGATCTATATGGCAGAGATAAATACTCTTGAGCGCTGGTCTGACAATAAAAAGGCCTTGTGCGAAAAAAATGATTACATATCGCCGGTGCTGTTCGCGGAATACGGCGTAAATACCGGCCTGAGGGATGAAAAAGGCAGGGGCGTGCTGACAGGTCTCACGAACATTTCCGATATCGTGTCCTACAATGAGTCCGGCGGGACGAGGACTCCCTGCGAGGGGCAGCTCTGGTACCGCGGCTACAGGGTGGAGGATCTGATCGCCGGTCTCGGCAAATACGAGATGGGCTACGAGAAGATCGCTTACCTGCTGCTGCTCGGCGAGATGCCTGATGAGATAAGCAGAGAAGAATTTTTCGAGCTGCTCGGCGATAACCGCCAGCTGCCGGAGAATTTTGTGCGCGATGTCATCATGAAGGCACCCACATCGGATATCATGAACGCGATCACCAAGAGCATACTGACGCTCTCCTCACACGACAGCAAGGCGCTGGAAGTAACAGCGGTGAATTCGCTGAGGAAATGCGTACAGCTGATTGCCTGGTTCCCTTCGCTGGCGATCTATTCGTACCACAGCTACAACTATAAGAGAAACAATAAGACTATGTACATCCACAATCCGGATCCCAAGCTTTCGACGGCGGAGAATCTGCTGCTCATGCTGCGCCCGGATCAGAAGTATACCCAGCTGGAAGCCAAGGTGCTCGATACAGCTCTGATACTTCACATGGAACATGGCGGCGGAAATAATTCGACATTTGTTACCAGGGTAGTGACCTCTACCGGCTCTGACGCGTATTCCACGATGGCTGCAGCCATGTGCTCGCTCAAGGGTCCCAGACACGGCGGCGCCAATATCAAGGTCATGCAGATGATGGATGATATCCGCGCGCACGTGCATGATTACGCTGACGAGGATGAAATCGCGGCGTACCTGAAGAAGATGCTCAGCAGGGAAGCTTTTGACGGCAAGGGACTTATCTACGGTATCGGACATGCCGTGTACACGGTCTCCGATCCGCGTGAGAGGGTGTTCAAGAGCTTCGTGGAGAGGCTGGCAAAGGAGAAAGGCCGCGAGAATGACCTCAGGCTCTACCAGAGCATAGAGGATACCGCGCCGGCCCTGCTGGCGGCACAGAGCAAGGGCAGCAAGGTGTTCTGCCCGAACGTCGACTTTTACAGCGGCTTCGTCTATGATATGCTGGGGATACCGCGCGAGCTCTACACGGCGCTTTTTGCCGTGGCCCGGGTAGTTGGCTGGAGCGCGCACAGGCAGGAGGAGCTGCTCACATCGGAAAAGATAATCAGACCTGCCTACAAGAGCGTCATGCGCAGGAACACTGATGTGAAATGCGATAAATAGTATCCTGCGTTATTGTCCGCGGATGATGATATCAGGGCATAGAAAGGCCGGCGTCTGAAAACGCCGGCCTGATCTGTCTGTTATAAGCTGCCCTCGCCGTATGACTAGCGCATGAGCTCCCGAGCGAGTGCCTCGAGCTGTGCCTCACTTTCCTCATCGAGTGCCGATTTGATGGTTACGGTCGTATCGGTGAAATTGAGATCCCTGCTGCACTCAAACATCTTTCTGATCGTCTTGGCAGCTGCGGGTGCCCAGGTCCCGTTCTCGATGATGCCGACAGTCCTGTTCGTATATCCGCGCTCGGTGAGATGGAAGATGAGATCCTTCATGTACGGGAAAATATCGTTCATGTAGGTCGTGGTGGCAAGTACCATCTTGCCGTACCTGAAGCTGTCCTCCACGCATCTGGCAATATCGCTGCGCGCGAGATCGTTCACAACGACCTTGGGGCAGCCGAGCTCTTTGAGTCTGTCAGCGAGTATCTCAACAGCCTTCCTGGTGTTGCCGTAAACGGATGTGTAGTTGATGACTATGCCCTCAGACTCTACCCCGTATGATGACCAGGTGTTGTAGAGATCGAGATAGTAGCCGAGATTCTCGGTCAGCACAGGGCCGTGGAGCGAGCAGATGATGCGGATATCGAGGGCTGCCGCCTTCTTCAGCACTGCCTGGACGTTTCTGCCGTATTTGCCGACGATGCCGAAATAATAGCGGCGCGCTTCGTCTGCCCAGTTGTCATCAGGGACATCATTGGCGCCGAACTTGCCGAAGCCGTCAGCTGCGAAAAGGACTTTGTCACAGTCATCATAGGTCATCATGACCTCCGGCCAGTGGACCATCTGTGCCTGGATGAAATGAAGGGTGTGCTTCCCGAGCTTAAGGGTGCTGCCTTCCTTGATGATCATCCTTCTGTCAGGATATTCATTGTGGTAAAACTGATCCATGAACGTAAATGCCTTCGATGAAGAAATGATCACAGCATTCTTAAAGCAGTCCATGAAAGCGGTTATATTCCTGGAATGGTCCGGCTCCATGTGCTGTACCAGAAAATAATCCGGCTCGCGGCCGCCGGTAGCCTTTTTGATGTTGGATATCCACTCCTCGTCAAAATCTCCGCCGACACTGTCCACAACAAGTATCTTATCGTCTAAGATAACATATGAATTCAGTGCCATTCCGTTGGGAACAGCATACTGGCTTTCGAAAAGATCAACCTTATGATCATTGACGCCGACGTACCTGATATCATTAGTAATCTCCATATTAATGAACCTCCGTGATATTTAATAAATAAAAAGCAATATCTGCTGATATTATAACATCATTTGCGGTAAAATAATAGTGATTCTCAGGTTTAATTACATGAACATATATACCCCTATTGTATTATTGACTCTTGCATTTGCGCGGCATTTCAAATACAATATATAGGAATAGGCGGATTTTTGAGCAGGGAGGATTTTTATGGCTGAGATCGAGGTAAAACACGTCTCGAAGGTCTTTGATGTAAACGGAAAGCCTTTTAAGGCGCTCGATGATATAAGTATTGAGATAGAGAGCGGTGATATATACGGCATCATCGGCATGTCAGGAGCAGGAAAGAGCACACTGGTAAGATGTCTCAATTTTCTCGAGGTCCCCACCGAGGGCGAGGTGATAGTCGGCGGCAGGAATATGGCGTCTCTGAGCAGTTTTGAGATGCGCAAGCAGAGACAGGATATGGCGATGATCTTTCAGCATTTCAATCTGCTGATGCAGAAGAACGTCATCGACAATATATGTTTCCCCCTGAATATACAGGGTGCCAACAAGAAAGAGGCCAGGGCCAAGGCTGTGGAGCTGCTGGAGATAGTAGGACTGCAGGAGAAGGCCAATGCCTATCCGGCACAGCTTTCCGGCGGACAGAAGCAGCGTGTCGCCATCGCGAGGGCACTGGCGTCGAATCCCAGGATACTGCTGTGCGACGAGGCAACCAGCGCGCTGGATCCCCAGACCACGGCGTCGATACTGGATCTGCTCAAGGATATCAACAGGAGGTTCGGGATCACGATGGTCATCATCACTCACCAGATGGCTGTCATCCGTGAGATCTGCCATCACGTAGCCATATTGAATCACGGCGTGCTGGTAGAGAACGGCAGTGTCGAGGACATTTTCAATCATCCCAAATCACCGGCCGCGAAGGAACTGATACTGGGAGATATCTCCGAGAACCAGTGGAACGGCGGCATACGCCAGCAGGAACTGGTGCAGGAGGACAAGAAGCTGAGAATAGTATTTTCAGCGAATTCCTCATTCGAACCGGTTATCGCGAACATGATACTTAAATTTGGTGTGCCGGTCAACATCCTCAAGGCTGACACAAAGAATGTGGACGGCATCGCCAAGGGCGAGATGATACTCGGACTGCCCAAGGGCGAGGAGCTGCAGAAGCAGATAGAGGAGTATATGGTCGAGAAGGGCCTTGAGATAGAGGAGGTGAGCGCGGATGTTTGATCCGACAGTAACACAGATGATATTAAACGGTATCGGCGAGACTGTCTATATGACGCTCGTATCCACCTTCTTCGGATACCTTCTGGGGCTGCCGATGGGCATAGAGCTGGCCGTCAGCGACAAGGACGGCATCAGGCCGAACGCGCTTGAGTACAAGATACTGGATGTGATCGACAACATACTCAGAAGCGTTCCTTTCCTGATCCTTCTGGTACTGATCATACCGCTCACGCGCTTCATCATCGGCAAGAGCTACGGCTCCACGGCAACCATAGTCCCGCTGACGATATCGGCGGCGCCTTTTATCGCCAGGATGGTCGAATCCTCACTAAAGGAGGTAGACCCGGGGGTGGTTGAGGCCGCGAAGTCCATGGGAGCGTCAAACTGGACGATCATCAGCAAGGTGCTGGTGACGGAGGCCAGGACATCGCTCATCAACGGCATGACTATCGCCCTGGGAACCATACTCGGCTATTCCGCTATGGCTGGAAGCGTCGGCGGCGGCGGACTCGGTTCCATCGCCATACAGTACGGATATTACAGATACCAGTTCGGCATCATGATAGTGACAGTTATCCTCCTGGTGGCCATGCAGCAGGTATTCCAGACTGTGGGCATGAAGTTTTCCAACCATCTTGACAGGAGGAAGAACTGAGATATGATGTGCAGGCAGCATAGGCTGCATCACATAGATGATCGTTAACCGGCGGGACAGCGGCGTGCTTCATCAGGCAGGCGCGTTCCGCAGACATCAGATGATCCTAAAGGATCACAGTTTTTAGGAAAGAGGAGATTATGATGAAGAAAAGATTTTTTGCAGGTCTGCTCGCAGGCTCAATGGCGCTGTGCGTTCTTGCAGGATGCGGCGGATCAGCTGCTTCGGGAAGCTCAGCCAGCACAGCCGGAACAGAGGCTTCAGCTGCGGTATCCGAATCCGCGGCAGGGAGCGCGTCATCGGATGACAAGACTATTACTGTGGCGGCCAGCGCGACGCCTCATGCCGAGATCCTTGAGCAGGCCAAGACTATCCTGGCCAAAGAGGGCTATGACCTCAAGGTCACCGTATTCAATGATTATGTACAGCCGAATGAAGTTGTGGAATCAGGTGAGTTCGACGCGAATTATTTCCAGCACATCACTTACATGAATGATTTCAATAAGGAGAAGGGCACCCACCTGGCAGACGCAGGTGACATCCACTATGAGCCTTTCGGCATCTATCCCGGAACAAAGAAAAGCCTCAGCGATATAGCTGACGGCGACACCGTCGCAGTTCCGAATGATACCACGAATGAGGCCCGCGCTCTGCTTCTTCTGCAGGATAACGGCATCATAACCCTGAAAGAGGGTGCCGGACTCACAGCGACGATCAATGACATCGACTGGACCAAGTCAAAGTTCCAGATCAAGATCCAGGAGCTTGAGGCTGCCCAGATCCCCCATGTCATCGGCGAGGTCGCTTACGCGGTAATCAACGGCAATTATGCTCTTGAGGCTGGCTTCACCGTGAGCAAGGACGCTCTTGCGTACGAGTCGAAGGATTCCGAGGCTGCCAAGAATTACGTAAATGTAATTGCTGTCAAGGAAGGCAACGAGAACGAGCCGAAGATCCAGGCTCTTGTAAAGGTCCTTAAATCAGATGAGATCAAGAAGTATATCAACGACACCTACAACGGCGCCGTGATACCTTACGGAGACTGATCCTCTGAAAAGCTTAAGCTGATGAGAGAGCCTTTTGGGAGCGCAGCTCCCGGAAGGCTCTCTCTCTATGTATATGTTAAATATTTGTAAAGATTTGGCACAAAAAGGTTATTTATGCCTTGCATGTGTTAAAATATAAATACTATGTAGATCCGGGGGGTTGTTGCCATTATGGAAGGCAAAGTCACATTTTCCAAAGAGGAAATTGAGACAAGAGTGAAGGTGCCGGCGATCGTTGAGGTCGAGCTCAAGCACCTGGTTGAAGATCGCTTAAAACAGAGCGGTCTCTATTATCGTCTTTTTTCGCGGGTAAAGACAGCTGAATCCCTCGAGCGCAAGTTCGAGAGGAAGTGCTACAACGAAGATAAAAAGATACAGGACCTCATCGGGCTGCGGATAGATGTTTATTTTGAGGATGACCTGCGCATCTGCAGGGATCTGCTGAGACAGATCTTCGCGCTGGTGGAGTGGTCAGAGTCGGAACAGAATGATATGGAATTCAAGCCGATGAAGATCAACGGCGTCTTCCGGCTCCCGGAATATCTCATCAGACAGATTTCTGAGGATACCTGGGACATGTGCATCGACAGTACTGTGGAGATACAGCTCAAGACGGTCTTCTTTGAGGGCTGGCATGAGATCGAGCACGATATGAAGTACAAGGGCGGCGAGCTCTGGAGCGGCAAGAGGAATTTCTCACGCTATTTTAACAGCATACTGGCAACGCTTGAGCTCTGCGACAAGACCCTGGTAACGCTTTTCGAGAACCTGGGACACGACCTCTACAAGGAGGGGAACTGGGCAGGCATGATGAAGGCGCATTACCGCGTGAAGATGGAAGAGAGCCAGATGTATCCGGAAGTGCAGGAGCTGCTGGACAATGATCATTCGGACGACAATATAGGCAAGATGCTGTATAAGACGAAGCGTTCAGTGCTGATCGAGGAGCTGCTGAGGCAGCCGAGACCTGTGCCGATAAATGTCAACACGATCATCGCTCTGATAAATCAGGCCGTGATCCACGATGACAGCCTGACCAAGATATTCCATGACAGGGATGTATTTGACGACGGCAACCCGGGTGTAGGAGATGAGATCAGCTACAGGCGTCTGGAACCTCTCAGGAAGGTAACGGTATTCAACGCGCTGGTGAATCTGAGCACCTACAAGTATTCAGCGCACGACGGCTGCGAACTCTCCGCGAAGCTGGTCTACTCATGGGTATATGAGAAGTTCGGCAGGCTGGACAGGTCGATACCGAAGGAACCGTGTTCATTTGAATCAGACCTCATAGGGTATAAGATCAAAGTGATCTACGAGCCCTGGAAGGATTACTGGAATATCTCCTGTGAGCATGTAGATATGGAGTCACCGGGACAGGTGTGGGTAACGGAGGCGGAGAGCCGCCTCGTCGATGACGGACGTCAGATACTCTCGGTGAGCAATTCTTACGCTGTCGCGGACGAGAACAGGGAGAACCTGAACAGATATTTCAGCTGTCCCAAGTTCTATTCGACTATATCAGACAGGATAGGGCTTTTCGACGTCAGATTCCTGTCCACATCGCGGCGTATCATCCGCGATAACCAGACGGACAAGGTCAGGGACCTGATACTCAGTCACCGCAGGACTATGCCTGTAGTTCTTATCATTTCACGTCAGCAGGACAAGGGCTGGCTTGACGAGAGCTGGCTGGGGAACTTCAGGGTCTATGACTTTACGAGAATGGCAGGAAGATATTCGCATATCTATACCTGCAGCGTGGAGATGGCCTGGGCTATCCTGCAGCCGCTGGGAGTCATAGTGGAAGATAGATCGGTCTACGTTTTCAGGCCGGCGAGAAATCTGCCTGACAGAGATATAATGCACAATTATCTGAAATATACAGAAGACGATATCCGCGGCTGCAGCTTCGGCCGCCATCATGTAAGGTATGAGACAAATCGCTATGATATAGTGACAGGCGGACAGGCCTTCTATCACAAGCTTCTCCTGGAAGTACGCCTGGAGATGATGAAGTGATACGGATAAACAGATAAAATAAGAGCCGGATGCTCATTAAGAGCACCGGCTCTATTTATTTTCCGAAGATCCATCGACCTTCTCTGTCTCTGGGGGAGCAGTCTCAGCGGCATCGCTGATCTGATTCGCGGTAAGATCTCTGTCCTTCGTGGACTGATGAGCGATATTGCCGATGTTTACTCTCTGATTTTTTGATTTTGATATGGAATAGACCGTTTTGCCTCCGGACTTGGCTTCTTCTTCTTCTTTGCGTTTCTTCTTCTTGTAGTTATAATCCCTGAAGATGAGGTAGAATATGATGCCGCAGCTGGCTAAGGTAAGCCGCCCGGCCCTTTCGCCGACAAAGCGGTATGCGTAGAAAACGGAGAGACAGCCCATTATGACAATAAAGATGGTGCCGACGATATCACTTTTTGTGTTTATACTGATCACTCCCTTTATTAAAACAGGCAGCAGCACCGCGGTGCTGCCGCCCATCTATACCTGGATTTAAAATTCATTCAAATCTGATATTGATTAGCTGTACCAGACTACTTAACCGCTGCAACTGCATCCGGAACAGGGTTGACACCTGTAGCGATAGCAATGCCGATTATGATTATAACAGTGATGCAAAGGATTACGCACGGAATGAAGTCTACACGAATGATTCTTCCTTCATTGCCGACTGTACCTGTTGTTGCTGTTGCTGCTACAACGTTGTTGATACAAACCATGTTGCCGATTGCGCCGCCGTTACACTGAAGAGCAACTACAAGAGCTACCGGAAGTCCGGTAAGAGTAGCTGTCTGGAACTGCAGGGAAGCGAACAGGACATTTGATACTGTGTTCGATCCGGAAATGAATGCGCCGATAACACCGATGAAAGGAGCGATAATGATGTAAGCACCCTTGAAGATGTTAGCAAGTGCCTGTGCCATTGTTACAAGCATGGATCCCATGTCTGCATTATCAATGTTGGTATAACGGTAAATGTTAACCATTGCAACACCGAATATAAGGGCAACAGCCGCGCCGCTTACCATCTTGAGTGTATCCTTGAGGCCAGCCTTGAACTCTTCGCCCTTCATGCCATGCAGAGCGATAGTGATCAAAGCAACTACTGTGAATGTTACACCCGGGCTCCACAGTATAGCCCAGTTCCAGTCAAGTCCCAGTATAACACCCTTGCCTGCGTCATGAGTACCTGTACCTACTGTGAATGCCTTCATCCAAATAGCCCAGCCTGCGCCGAACTTCTGGCATACACGAGTGATAACCAGGAATCCTGAAATGATGAAATAAGGTGACCATGCCTTGAGAAGAGGCATATTGCTGATCTTGGGAGCGTCAACTTCTGTTGTGGAAACCCAAGTCTTATCCCATGTATCCTTAGGATCGAAGAGAAGGGGCTCTTTAGGAATAAGGAAGCCCTTGCTCGACGTAACCAGAACGATCAGGAGAGTGATGATGGCAGCTACGAGTGAAACCAGCTCAGCGCCGATGTTAAATGCGATCGTAATGTAGATAGCGTCGAAAAGTACGGTAACGTAGATGATGAAAGGAAGTACTGCGAATACATCGGAGAACTTCTTGTTCTTACCGAACATCTTTGTCAGGATACCGATAGTTACTATAAGGATTACTAATGTACAAACAGCCATATCGATAGCTACCCATGAGTTAAGGGCGGTTCTCCACTGCTCCCTTAAAGCTGTATCGCTTACCAGGCCATCCTGAACTGTCTGGAATGCAGTGTTGTTAGGAGTACCAACAGCACCGAAGCAAACAGGTACAGAGTTGAACTGAAGAGCTACGATTGCAGCAGCAAGAGGCGGGAAGCCTACGCTGATAAGCAGGGGAGCTGCAAGAGCTGCAGGTGTACCGAATCCGGCAGCACCCTCGATGAATGCACCAAAGATGAATCCAATGATGATACCCTGAATACGGATATCAGGTGTGATATGTGAGAACATGCCGTTGATGGCTGCCATAGCACCTGATCTCGAAAGGGTGTTCATGATAAGGATTGCACCGAAAATGATAACGATAACTTCGAATCCGCCAAGGAAACCAGTGATCGTGTACGCAATTGCATGCATAAAGCTCATCTTCCATAATGCCATACCGATTATGAATGCGAGGATCCATGCAAGAGGCAGCGCACGCTTAGCGGGCCAGTTGAAAGCAACCATGAGTACTACGACTACGATGATTGGTATGAAAGCAATGAGTGCTGACATAACTTTACCTCCTTTAATAAGTGATAAGTGATATAATTGCCTTGCCGTCTCAGCATTCTCATCTGTCCCGCGGAAGATCAGATCTGCCGGACGATGAAGTTCAGACTTGCTGTTGCCAGGTTCAACAAGACCTGATAAAATGTCAGACGGCTGAGAAGATTATGATTTAATTTTATTTAATTAAATTAATCAATCTCCTCTAAACTACATGCATATTTTATCACATTCTTTCTTTTGAGGCAAGAAAATTATGCAATATTATAAAAAATATAATAAAAAAATAAAATTTTAGAGAACAGATTGTGAATTTAATATCAGTAAAATACAAAATACAGGCCTCCTTTTTGACATTTTTTCCAGTGACGGGCGGCAGATCCGGCGCGGAAAATAAAATGAAAATTATACCGGCTGAACGCATTTGGCAGAATTGTTGCGGTATATGCCGGCGTTATGATATAATTCTCTGAATCGGTATTCAAAAGATGCAGCGTGAAAATATTGTCTAAGTTGGGGCAGCATTACAGATAAGGTGGCGCTAATGGAGCTTTATGCAGACGTTATAGTGGATATCAATGCCAGATCGCTGGACAGGATCTTCCAGTACAGGATCCCTGAGGAGCTGTCGGCGGCTGTTAAACCGGGCAGCCGCGTGCAGGTGCCATTCGGAAAGTCTGACAGGAGCATCTCGGGCGTGGCGGTAGCCGTGGGCGGCTCAGCCTCGGTTGATGCCTCACTGATAAAAGATATTATTTCCGTCAGCGGTGACCTGCCGCCGGCTTCCGCGCAGCTGATAAGCCTTGCGGGAATGATGCGCAGGCGTTTCGGCGGCACCATGACTCAGTCTTTGAAGACCGTGATGCCGGTGAAGAAACCGGTGCGCGAGCTGCGTTCGGTAAGCTACAGGCTCAGTGACCGCGAAAAGGCGGCGCAGAGCTATGAAAAGATAAAGGACAGCAAAAGAGAACGGGCGAGGGCGCGCCTTTTGAAAGCGATGCTGGAATCGGCTGACGGCAGCATATCTGCCGACACCGCGGCAGCCGTGCTGCGGGTGTCGAAGCAGACTGCGGATGCCCTTGCCAGAGGCGGACTCATTGAGATAGATTCACGGCAGATATACAGGACTCCCTCGCAGAGATTCAGAAACAGCTGGGGGAATGTCAGCCTGAACGCACAGCAGCAGGCGATAGTTGACGATATAATCGGCTCATACGGGCGTGTGAGGAGCGCTGCCGCCGGAGGCTGCAGAGAGCCTGACATGGTGCATCTTATCCACGGGATAACCGGCAGCGGCAAGACAGAGGTGTATATGGCTCTCATGGAGAAGATACTCGCCCAGGGGCGCCAGGTGATAGTCCTGATACCGGAGATATCCCTCACCCTTCAGACTGTCTCCAGATTCTACGAGAGGTTCGGAGACCGCATAGCTGTCATGAACTCCAGGCTTTCAGCCGGAGAGCGTTACGATCAGTACATGCGTGCCCAGCGCGGCGACGCGTCGATAATGATCGGACCGAGATCGGCCCTTTTTACGCCATTTGCCGATACGGGACTGATAATAATAGATGAGGAACACGAGGCGGCGTACAAGAGCGAGTCAGTGCCCAGATATCTGACGAGGGATGTGGCCATTGAGCGAGCGCGCATGGCAGGGGCGCTGGTCGTGCTCGGCTCGGCGACGCCTTCACTTTCTTCTTATTATAATGCGCAGCGCGGACTGTACACGCTGCACACCCTGAGCAGCAGGGCCAGGGAGGGCAGCAGCCTGCCGGATGTCAGCATAGTCGATCTGCGCGGGGAATTCCGCAGGAACAACAGAAGCATACTGAGCGGTGAGCTGCACAGGGCCATGGAGGAATGCCTGGGACGCGGGGAACAGATGATGCTGTTCATAAACCGGCGGGGCTTTGCCGGCTTCGTGTCATGCAGAAGCTGCGGCTATGTCTTTAAATGCAGTCACTGTGACGTTTCGATGACGATACACAGAAACGGCATCCTTAAGTGCCATTACTGCGGCTCTGAGCAGAGACTGCCAAAGATCTGCCCATCCTGCGGCTCGCCGTATATCGCAGGCTTCGGGCTGGGCACACAGAAGGTCGAGGATATCGTCAGGAAGGAATTCCCGGCGGCGCGCGTGCTGCGCATGGACAGGGACACGACCTCGGGCAGAGATGAGATGGGCAGGATACTGCAGGATTTCTCTGAAGGTTCGGCAGACATACTCATCGGCACCCAGATGATAGTCAAGGGCCATGACTTTGGCAATGTGACGCTGGTGGGAATCATCGCCGCGGACCTGAGCATGTTCTCCGGAGACTATCTTTCCTCGGAGCGGACTTTCCAGCTGCTGACACAGGCGGCCGGGAGAGCCGGGAGAGGCAGCCGGCCGGGACATGTGATAATCCAGACCTACCGGCCGGACGACTACTGCGTTCAGTGCGCGGCTGCCCAGGATTATCCTTCCTTCTATAATAAGGAGATGGAATTCAGAAAGAGCATGCACTACCCGCCGGCTGCCCACATGCTTATGATAAGCATTGAGAGCGAGTCGGACGAGGCGGCAGCCGGGGCTGGTGAGAGAATAAGAGACTGCCTGGTCCGTGAGGCCGGGGATCAGAACGGGATACTCGGACCCTCGCGGGCGGGTATCGGCAGGATCAGAGACATGTACAGGTACGCCATCTACGTAAAGCGCGGTGAGGAGGATGAACTCATCCGCCTGAAGGATGCCGCGGAAAGATGCATGCACGAAAATGAGCAGGCATTCAGGAAAGTATTTGTCGGTGTCGATATGGATCCCTGCTCACTGTTTTAAAGATAATTGGCATGAATATGGATAAATATCTGTATTTATGTAGTATAATAACTGAGGTATAATTTGGACAGCACGGCAGCAGGCCGTGTACACCCGGGAGGTAATATAATGGCAATCAGACAGATCAGAGTGCAGGGCGATCCTATATTGAATGAGAAATGCCGTGAGATCAGGGAGATGACTCCCAGACTCAGGGAACTGGCGCAGGATATGCTGGACACTATGTATCAGGCAAACGGGGTGGGGCTTGCGGGCCCTCAGGTCGGGGTCCTCAGGAGGATCGCCGTGATAGACGTAGGCGAGGGAGCCTATGTTTTCGTGAATCCGCGTATTGTCGAAACTTCCGGAGAACAGGCGGGCGATGAGGGGTGCCTGAGCATACCCGGCAAGGCCGGCATGGTCCGCAGGCCGGATCATGTGAAGACTGAGGCATTTGATATCGACATGAAGCCTTTTACCGTTGAGGGCACTGGCCTTTTCGCGAGAGCTATGTGTCATGAATTCGATCATCTGGACGGGCATCTTTACACTGAGAAGGTCGAGGGTCCGCTTCACGATGTCGTGACGGAAGATGAAGAAGAGGAATAAAAAATTATGAAAGCTGTGTTTATGGGCACACCCGAATTTGCAGTGCCGGCACTGCAGAAACTGCTGGATATGGGCGTGGATGTGGCCGCGGTGGTCACCCAGCCTGACAAGACCAAGGGACGCGGGAGGAAGCTGGTGTTCTCGCCGGTCAAGGAACTGGCGGTCAGCAGATCGCTGCCGGTGTATCAGCCGGTGCGCATCCGCAGGGATGAAGAATTCAAGGCAGTCCTGAGAGAGATAGCCCCGGATGTGATCGTTGTCGTTGCCTTCGGACAGATCATACCTCAGGATGTTCTTGACATACCTCGTCTGGGCTGTGTGAACGTGCACGGATCGCTGCTGCCGAAATACCGCGGCGCGGCACCGATACAGTGGGCTGTCATCTCCGGCGAGGAGGAGACGGGAGTCACCACCATGCTGATGGATGCCGGCCTTGATACCGGTGATATACTTCTTAAAGAAGAGACAGAGATAGAGCCGGGGGACACGGCGGGCACTCTCTCCGAAAAGCTTTCCCGGACAGGAGCGGAGCTTCTGGAGAAGACCCTTATAGGACTGATGACAGGCAGCATCATACCGCAGAAGCAGGATGATTCGCAGGCCGGCATGTACGCGAAGATGCTGACAAAGGAAATGGGCGAGATCGATTTTTCACAGTCCGCGGCGCAGATAGACAGGCAGATACGGGGAATGGATCCGTGGCCCGGAACATATACACATATCAACGGGAAACTTCTCAGGATATGGGATGCCCAGCTCAGCCCCGAGGTGATGACAGGCGCCAGGCCGGGTTCTGTCATCAGCACGGGAAAGGACAGCTTTACAGTCCAGACAGGCGAAGGCGCGCTTATCGTCAGTGAGGTACAGCTGGAAGGCAAGAAACGTATGGACGCCGGCTCGTTCCTGCGCGGGAACAGACTGGAGCCCGGACAGCAGCTCGGCCGTTAGCCTGGCTGTCAGGACCGGAGCAGACAAGATCGTGAGGAAGTGATGGAATGTATCCTATAGGATTTTACGATGTAACATATATTCTGGTTATCATAGGAGTCGTGCTCTGCCTTGCGGCGCAGAGCCAGGTCAAATCTACCTACCGCAGATACAGCAGCGTGCAGGCCGCAAGCGGCATAACAGGGGCTGAGGCAGCTCAGCGCATACTGCAGCAGAGTGGCATTTACGATGTTTCTGTCGCCAGAGTGGCCGGTGAGCTTACAGATCATTATGATCCGCGGACGAAGACTCTGCGGCTTTCCGATTCGGTGTACGGCAGATCGAGCGTGGCGGCGGTCAGCGTGGCCGCGCATGAGTGCGGGCACGCAGTGCAGGACAATGTGAACTATCTTCCGCTGAGGCTGCGCAGCAATATGGTGCCGGCCGCCAATATCTGCGCTCAGATATCATGGCCGATGATCTTCATCGGGATGGTCCTGGGATGGAACCATCTGCTTATAGAGATCGGCATCATCCTTTTTACGGCGGTGGTGCTGTTTCACTTTGTGACGCTGCCGGTCGAACTTAATGCTTCGTCGAGGGCGCTGCGGATCCTGGATTCTTCAGGCATCCTGAGCGGCCAGGAAAATGATTACGCCAGGAAGGTGCTCAGGGCCGCCGCGATGACCTACATCGCAAGTGCGGCATCGATGGCGCTCCAGCTGCTGAGACTTATCCTGCTGAATCGGAGGAACGATTGATATGAGTCAGATCAATACAAGAGAACTGGTACTTGATATGCTTTCTTCAGTTGTGAAGGATGGACGGCAGTCGCATATCGTGCTGTCAGAGACGCTCGAGGTATACGCGTATCTTGACAAACGCGACAGGGCATTTATCAGCAGGCTGTTCCGCGGCGTGCTTGAGTACAGGATATACCTTGACGAGGTGACGGATCAGTTTTCGACAGTAAAGTGCGAAAAGATGAAGCCGCTGGTCAGGCTGATCATCGAGATGGGAGCCTACCAGATACTCTTCATGGATCATGTGCCTGACTCCGCGGCCTGCAATGAATCTGTGGAGCTGGCGAAGAAGCGCGGGTTTAAGAACCTGTCCGGATTTGTCAACGGCGTCCTCAGAGGCATTTCCCGCGGTAAGGATGAGATATCCGAGCCCGACAGGGAAAAAGAGCCGCTGCGCTATATTTCTTTTAAATATTCTCTCCCTCAGTGGCTGGCGAAGATGTGGATAGATGATTACGGCATGGACGCGGCTGAGATGATGGGGAAGGCGGCGCTGGAGCGCAGCAGGGTCTGCGTCAGGGTCAGGACAGCTTTCCTCTGCATTGGCGCGGGCGAGAGCCGCGGCGTCGGCATGTCTGAGCTGGTCAAGGAGCTCGAGGGCTGCGGCGTCAGCATGGCGGGCGGCGAGATCTGCGAGGACGCGCTGAAGATCGAGGGATTTGACAGGCTGGAATCCATCCCTGCCTTTGCTGAGGGAAGGATCACGGTCCAGGACGAGAGCACGATGCTGGCAGCCCTGTTTGCCGATGTCAGGGGTACGGATAAGGTCATCGACCTCTGCGCGGCGCCCGGCGGCAAGACGATACATCTGGCTGATTTTATGAACGCCTCCTACAGGCAGATAATCCACCGCGGCAAGATGTGCCGCGAGGGCTGTGTATTTGCCAGGGATCTGACTGAGGCGAAGACTGACAGGATCAAAGAAAATGTTAAAAGGGCCCGCCTGCGGAACGTAAAGGTCCAGGTGCAGGACGCCCTGCAGATCTGCGAAGCCGATATCGGCACAGCCGATGTGGTCATGGCTGATCTTCCCTGCTCAGGACTCGGCGTGATCGGCCGCAAGCCGGACATCAAGATCAACGCGTCACCCGAGAAGATAGACGAGCTGGTACAGCTGCAGAGGGATATACTTACAGTCGCTGCCTCCTATGTCAGGCCGGGCGGCACCCTGATATACAGCACCTGCACGGTGTCGAAGAAGGAAAATGAGGGAAATATGCGCTGGTTCGCGGAGAATTTCCCCTTCAGGACAGCTTCGGTGGACAATTATCTTTCATATAAATTCAGGTCAGAGAGCACCGGTGAGGGCTGGATCCAGATCCTGCCGGGGCAGTACGGCACAGACGGTTTCTTCGTGGCAAAGTTCGTGAAGAACAGAGAGTGACAGCCGCGCCGCGGTCACATAGCCCGCAAAGGGGACATTATGAAAACAGATATCAAATCAATGGATAAACCTCAGCTGGAAGCCTATGTGACTCAGGTGCTGGGTGAAAAAGCCTTCAGGGCAGGACAGCTCTACAGCTGGATGCACCTGAAGCTGGCAGAGTCGTTTGACGAGATGACGGATCTGCCCCTGCAGTTCCGCGACAGGCTGAAGCGTGAGTGCGGACTGGTAACGCTGCAGACTGCCGGGAAATATGTGTCAGGGATAGACGGCACAGTGAAATATCTGTTCATGCTGCCCGACGGCAATATCATCGAGAGCGTGCTCATGAAGTACAAACACGGCAATTCGGTATGCATATCCTCACAGGCAGGCTGCCGCATGGGCTGCCGTTTCTGCGCTTCGACGCTTGACGGGCTGCAGAGGCAGATGACGCCCTCGGAGATGCTGGACGAGGTATACCGCATACAGCGCGACAGCGGCGAGCGGGTGTCAAATGTCGTCGTTATGGGCACGGGGGAACCGCTGGACAATTATGATAATCTTATAAGCTTTATCCGCATACTTTCTTCACCGGGATCCCTGAACATAAGCCAGAGGAACATCACGGTCTCTACCTGCGGCATTGTTCCGCGGATATATGATCTCGCGCAGCTGCAGCTGCAGATAACGCTGGCGATCTCCCTGCACGCGGCGGATGATGAGACCAGGCGCGGCATCATGCCTGTCGCCAGGGTCTACAGCATAGATGACATACTCAAGGCCTGCCGTTTTTACTATTCGAAGACCGGGCGCAGGATCACCTTCGAGTACAGCCTTATCAGCGGCGTAAATGACAGCGTCAGTGACGCGGACAGGCTGGCGGATCTGCTTAAAGGACTGAACTGCCATATAAATCTTATCCCGGTAAATCCTATCCATGAGAGGGACTACAGGCAGTCTTCCAGGCAGGATATAGCCAAATTCAAAACAGTACTTGAAAAAAAAGGCAGAAATGTTACTATAAGAAGAGAAATGGGCAGAGATATCCAGGCTGCCTGCGGACAGCTGAGAAAACAGTACGCAGACAGTCATCTCGGGCAGTCATAACAGGATCAGGATATTTGAAGAAGATGAACTTTTCTGCATGACTGCCATTTACTTTATTTACATGGAGGAACATAGATGCAGGCATTTGCCAAAACGGATACAGGCTGCGTCCGCACGATGAACCAGGATTTTTATTACTGCAGCCCTGAGCCGGTAGGACCGCTCCCGAACCTCTTTATCGTGGCTGACGGGATGGGCGGACATCAGGCAGGTGATTATGCTTCCAGATATGCGATAGAGATATTTATTGATTATATCAGGGGAAGCTCGGGGGACAATCTCATCAAGCTGGTCGACAGAGGGCTCGCGCTTGCCAATTCAAGGGTATACGAGAAGTCCTGCGAAGACAGCAGTCTTGCCGGGATGGGAACCACGATGGTAGTCGCGTATATTGACGGCTCACAGTTATATGTAGCAAATATCGGCGACAGCCGGCTGTATCTGGTGGGTACTGAGATCAACCAGGTCACGGAAGACCATTCATATGTAGAGGCCATGGTAAAGGCCGGAGAGCTCACCAAAGAACAGGCCAGGATACATCCTGACAAGAATGTGATAACACGGGCCATAGGCGTATCGCCGACCGTGAAGGCAGATTTCTTCGAGGTAGACCTGGCGCACGGCGACAGGGCCCTGATCTGTTCGGACGGACTG
>Ga0183097_10307_pt1 | contig 119513 bp, 108 predicted proteins | sample BioMet8_FD_128883 | JGI IMG/M metagenome (GOLD analysis project Ga0183097, IMG submission 128883) | Microbial communities from bioreactor (seeded with sewage sludge) at Lawrence Berkeley National Lab, California, USA - Biofuel... | ecosystem: Engineered > Bioreactor > Anaerobic > Unclassified ... | reverse complement strand
TGCTGAAAAGCGAGCTGCTGTATTTGCAGGAATTTAAGTCGATGGAGCATTTCAGAAAAGAGCTTGTAGACTATCTCGATTACTACAACAACCGCCGAAGCAAGGCAAAGCTAAAGGGCTTGCCGCCTGCAATTCACAGACAACAAGCCCTCTCGGTTGCTTGATTTAAAATATTTGTCTAACTTTTTGGGGTCACTTCACCCAAGCCGTTGAGCATCTACAAAATTGAGATGGCTGACATAGTAAACAACAAAGTAGTCTGCAAAATAGTGCCCAGAAGTGCCACTGCGTAGTGTACACCGTAGTGTACAAACAGTGCTCAATCCATTGCGTTGCAACGATCTATCCTCCCCTGCTAAGGGAGCAGACAGTCACAGGCTCGAGCCCATAGCAGACGAATAAAATTAGTAGCATGATAATGCAAAGAAAGTCATTCGCCCTTTAAGGACGAATGACTTTTGCTTACCCGCTATGTGCGGTTGATCACGCAGCCAAAGAACCGTTGAGAAAGAAAAACCGTATGTGTTCGGATAAGTCTCATATTGGTGCCCCGTCGGTGATTCAAACATCGGACCCACAGCTTAAGAGAAAATTGCCTCTTAAAAAGTCAAAGCTCTGGTATATGAAGCTCTCGATTTTAAGCTGTATGGATAACGCTTTATCTTGTAAGCCATGTACTTTACCGTGTACTGTATAGGTTGATTTTTTTCAATACTTTAGGGTATTTTTGAGTTGTTTTGCAGAATCTGTAAGAACTAAATTGCTTTTTAAATTTAAAGAAAAAGTGCTCAAAAACCACTACAATAGTGATCTTTGAGCACTTTTTGGCGGAGAAGGAGGGATTTGAACCCTCGCTGCGTTTAACCGCACTACTCCCTTAGCAGGGGAGCCCCTTCGGCCACTTGGGTACTTCTCCATCTGTCAAGCTGTATGTGCTTATAATGGTTGGCGGAGAGAGTGGGATTCGAACCCACGGATGTTTTCACATCGCCGGTTTTCAAGACCGGTTCCTTCAACCACTCGGACATCTCTCCCGATACAGAAGCGCGTCCGTACTTCTGAACACTTGTAGTATGATACCATACCCCCTTCCCTTTTGTCAACAGGCTTTCTCTTTCAGGGAATCAGTTTTTGGAGCATTGTGTTCCGGTACATCATGCGTTACTCAAAAGCGAAGCTATCGAAATCCGTCGGTCTTCCGCCGGCCATATATCGTCAGGCCGCCAGTGGCCCTGTCGTATAAACTTGATGTTCACGTTCTGTACTGTTCTTCTCCAGTCTTTTGACATACAGCTTCAGATTCTCTGCATCTGCGGGCATCTCCGATACCGAAGTTGATTTATAATGGTGGGGGGAGGATCGAAACCGGGAGACCAGCTTTTAATGGAAAAGACGGATCCGCCGGAGCCTCCCCCCATTGGGGGCAAGCGCGATCAGTAATGATCTTTCAGATAACTGTATAGGTTTTGCACGGTCTGCACCAGCTTTAGCTCTTCACTTTCCGTCAGTGAGGTGCGACAGCCATCCGAATCCTCAATCCGGTCATTTTTTATGAAGTCGAGAGCTTGACAAGCAGAGGAAACCCTCCCGTCATTGTGAACCTTGTTATGGTTATACACGAATGGGGCAACGACGAGCCGGACAGCATCATAAGGGTTGGATTCAAAGCGATGGGTATCCACCAACCCATCCAGATAGCTGGGGTCCGGGACGCCCCAGGCGGTTGTCACCAGCTTTTCCAAATCCTGCGCATTCGCATGAGATATTTCCAAAAGAATTCCTCCATTCAGATGTTTGGTAACGTTATTGTGCCTCCAATATGGAGAGACAATACTTCAGAACTGAATTTTGGGAGGGCAAAGTAAATGTGCGAATCCATTTAATACCAGCTAAATAACCATAGCTCCGGCACGAACCTCAATGACGACCTGAATATTCTCCTGTCCCGTAGCCTCGCCAAACGTGAAGAAACAGAGCCGCATATATCGTTCCTGTCCCTCGTGCGGAAACTGATATCTCCGCCGCGCTTTGTCTCAAATATGACAAGAGTATCGCTGCGGTTCCCCAGGTGTTTTCGGTACTGCAAGCGGGGCTCAGAGGGCGGGAATTACAATGGCATCCATTTGAATTTTTTGACATTATGTGGCGAAACACTTTCCGGTCGGAATCATGCCGCCTCCCGACTGAATACACTGGCAGGGGGAGGGGGCAGTTATGTATACAAAAATCTTGAGTCCGGCCATCGATATTTACAGCGCGGATACAGGGGAATTTCTGGGGACATCCACCTTTGATTTGTCGCCCTATGAGGAAAAAAAGCTGCTGAATTATCTGAACCGCGGGGAGCCCTTTTCAGACCTACTGATTCTGAACGCCAACCTGTACAATGCCCCCATGGATTACGTACCTCCCACGATTGATCGCGGACTAGAGCGCGTGGGGGTTCTGCACGCGATGTTCCGGGACGATACCGGTGCGGATATACCGATCGAAATCCGAATGAAGTTTCTCTCCCAGGCGCGGGGTGTTCTCCCCGGTGACCCCTACTTTTTGAGCAGCGTTCAATACAGTGATATCCTGATAGAGTCAGTAGAACGGCTGCTTTAGTCCCCCTCTGTGCAGAGCCCCCGCGGCCACTTTGGCCGCGGGGGCTCTGCGATCTTACGCGTCCGCATCACCGGTGGAATCGGACGGCGATGGCTTCGGACATCAGCTGCGCCGTGCCGGGGCCAAAACGATCCAGATTCTGCTGGAACCGCTCATCGGCAGTGTACAGTTTGCCCAGGCCCGCCAGAATTTCATCGGTGCACGGGTAATAATGTTCGGTAATAAACGCCTGCCAGCAGTCGAGGACAGCCTGCACCTCCGTTGAAGCCGGGTCCCGGCCTGCCAGAGCCGCAAACCGGCGAAACACGCCGTTCATCTCCTCCGTCTGGGCCTCCCGCTCCTGCGGGGTGAGCTTCTTCATACGGCGCTGGCTCTCCTGCCAGGCCTCGGTCTCTCCCCAGCGAGCCTTCGCCTCGGCGGCGTAGGACTCCCGGGCCATATCCAGCTCGCTGCTGTCAAAATCCCTGAATTCCATGGTTTTTTCTCCTTTCAAATTAGCCTCCAGCAGTCCCAGCAGCCGGTTCAGCCGATCGCGCTTCAGCTGGAGCAGATGCTGCTGGTTCCGCAGTGCCTCCCGCTTGTCATAGCGGGGGTCAGAGAGGAGTACGCGGATGTCCTTCAGGGAAAACTCCAGCTCCCGGTAAAACAGGATCTGCTGCATCCGCGTCGCCGAAGCCGCCCCGTAATACCGGTATCCGGCCCCTGTGACGATCTCCGGACGCAGCAGGCCGATCTCATCGTAGTAGTGCAGAGTGCGTACGCTCACCCCGCTCAGATCAGCCATTTCGCCGATGGACAGTCTCATGTTTCTCACCTCATTTCGGAGTATAGGCTATGACGCAGCGTCAGAGTCAAGTGTTATTTTGGGGGAATTTGAAAATAAAACCGGGGAGCCGCTAACGGCACCCCGGCTTTATTCACAGCGACATGCCTACGGTGCGCATGACCTGCTCCACCTGGTGGGCGGTGGCGTCCTCACCGCTGCAGCTGGCCACAATCAGGTCGGCATACTTGGCGTACAGCGGCTCCCGCTGCTCGTAGATCTGCCGGATGGTCATGCCCGGCATGGCGGCAATCCCCCGATCCACCAGATCCTCCGGCATCCGGTCGCTGATCTGGGCGATGGACGTCTCCAACCAGACGGCGATTCCGTTCGCCTTCAGGTTGACCATAGCGGCGTCGGAGAGAACCATACTGCCGCCTGTGGCAATGACCGTGTTCTGGCAGTCCATGGTCTCGCCCACCCGTCCCTCAATGGAGAGAAATTTCTCCAGTCCGTCCTTCCGCAGAATTTCCGGCAGGGTCTTGCCGGTGGACTCCACAATCAGATCGTCCGCATCGATAAATTCATAGTGCAGGCGCTCCGCCAGCGCCCTGCCCACCACGCTTTTTCCGGTGCCGGGCATTCCGATCAGTACAACGTTTTTCATAAGCTTCTGTCCCAATCCGTTTCTCAAAGTATTTCAGGCAGTCTCCGCCGATTGCGCCGCCATTTCTGCCCCGTTTTTCCCATCCGACGCGGACGTTTTTTTCATTATATCATTTCGCGTACATTTGTCCACGGTCAAATTACACGAAAGTACTCTCTCCGCGGCCGCATCGGTCAGGTTGGACAAGCGCACAATCCAAAAGAACTCCCCTCGGTCTGAACTGTAAAAAATAACTATTGCACCACCCGGAAAAGGTTGGTATAGTAGGTATGATCTTAAAGGTATTATCATCGTGGGTACCCCACGAAATTGCTGATTGAGGTGAGTTTTATGAGCGAGCATCTGGTCCGGGCCAAGACCATCCGCGCCCAGCTCCTCGCATCCATGGCGGACGGGGAATTCCGTGGCTGCACCCGACTCCCCCGGGAGAGTGTACTGGCGGAAAAGCTCGGCATCAGCCGTACTCAGCTGCGGGATGTTCTGGCTTCCCTGGAACGGGAGGGCTTTATTACACGCCGCCACGGCGTGGGCACGATCATCAACAGCCATGTGCTGGACGTCCAGACCCGCATGGACATTGAGGTGGAATTTCTGGACATGATCCGACAGAGCGGTCACAAACCCGCGGTGGCCTTCGTCCGCGTGTCGGACGGAACCGCCGATGAAAAAGTGGCCGGTCAGCTCCGGATTCCGGTGGGCGAGGCCATCATCCGCATTTCCCGTCTGTGCACCGCCGACGGCAAACCCGCCATCTACTGCGAGGACATCATCCCAAAGGCTCTGGCAAAAGAGGGGTACACACTCAAGGATTTCAAACAGCCCATCTTCCATTTTCTAAAGCAATTCTGCGCCACAATCCCCTACATGGATCTAACCGACGTCCGGCCGGCCTTCGCCGACGCCGCACTGGGTGAAATTTTTCAGGTGCCCATCGGGACGCCTCTTTTGAACATGGACGAGGTGGACTTCGACATCGACGGTGAACCGGTGTTCTGCTCCAATGAATATTTTGTGGACGGCATTTTCCGCCTGACCGTCATGCGCAAAAAACTGTGAGGGCGGTTGAGTGCGGACAGCGCACAGAAAGGGAATTACTGCATGGATGAACTGGAACTGAAATACGGCTGCAATCCCAATCAAACACCCGCCCGCGTCTTCAGGAAGGACGGCGGCACGCTGCCCATCACGGTACTGAACGGAAGGCCGGGCTTCATCAACCTTTTGGACGCGCTGAACTCCTGGCAGCTGGTCAGGGAACTGAAAGAGGCCACCGGGCTTCCCTCCGCAGCGTCCTTCAAGCACGTCTCTCCCGCCGGCGCCGCCGTGGGCCTGCCCCTGAGCGACACGGATCGCAGAATTTACTTTGTGAACGGTGACGCTCCTCTCAGCCCCATCGCCTGCGCTTACATCCGGGCCCGGGGCGCCGACCGGCTGTGCTCCTACGGAGACTGGGCGGCCCTGTCCGATGTGTGTGACGCGGACACCGCCGCATACCTGCGGGAGGAGGTGTCCGACGGCATCATCGCCCCCGGCTATACGGACGAGGCGCTGGAGATCCTGAAAACCAAGAAAAAAGGCGGTTACAACGTGTTGCGGATGGATCCCGACTATGTCCCCGCTCCTCAGGAGTGCAAGGACGTATTCGGCATCACCTTTGAGCAGGGGCGCAACAATTATAAAATCGACGAATCCCTGCTGAACCATATCGTGACAGAGCGGCGGGAGCTGCCGCACTCCGCCAAGACCGACATGATTGTGGCGCTCATCGCGCTGAAATACACCCAGTCCAACTCCGTCTGCTATGTGAAAAACGGACAGACCATCGGCGTGGGTGCCGGACAGCAGAGCCGCATCCACTGTACCCGCCTGGCCGGCTCCAAGGCCGACAACTGGTGTCTGCGCCAGCATCCCAAGGTGCTGGGGCTGCAGTTTGCGGACGGCATCCGCCGGCCGGATCGGGACAACGCCATCGACATCTACCTCTCCGACGAGTGGGAGGACCTTCTGGCCGACGGCGCGTGGCAAAGTGTGTTCAAGGTCCGGCCCGAGCCCCTTAGCGTTGGGGAGCGGAAGAGCTGGCTTGCCGCCCAGAGCGGCGTTACCGTGGGCTCCGACGCGTTCTTCCCATTCGGCGACAATGTGGAGCGCGCCAGCAAATCCGGCGTGCAATACATTGTGGAGCCCGGCGGCTCCATCCGGGACGACCATGTGATTGCCGCCGCAAACGGGCACGGCATCACCATGTGCTTCACCGGCATGCGGCTGTTTCATCATTGAGCGCTGCGAAAAGGGGGAGAGATTCCCCCCTTTTCTTTTCCTGCCGCGGGGCCGGGAAAGTTTCACGGTTTTTGTTGCAATCTTCCCGCTGTGTGATATTCTGGGAAAAATAAAAAAGAAATGAGGTGGCCGCATGGCATACTTTTTTGAAGAGCCCTCCCGCACATTCAGCGAGTACCTGCTGGTACCCGGCTACTCCTCTGAAAAATGCGTCCCGGCGAACGTTTCGCTGAAAACTCCGGTGGTCCGATACCGGAGGGGCGAGGCATGCCCGCTGAACATCAATGTCCCCATGGTCTCCGCGGTCATGCAGTCCGTCTCCGGTTCGGAGATGGGCATCGCTCTGGCCAAGGAGGGCGGCATTGCCTTCATTTACGTCTCACAGCCCATCGATCAGCAGGCGGACATGGTCCGCAGGGTAAAGGGCTACAAGGCCGGTTTCGTGTTCAGCGACTCCAACCTTCGCTCCACCGAAACGCTGGCGGACGTTCTGGCAATGAAGGATCGCACCGGCCACTCCACCATGGCCGTCACCGACGACGGCACCGGCACCGGAAAACTGCTGGGTCTGGTCACCAGCCGGGACTACCGGGTCAGCCGCATGGATCCCTCCACCCGGGTGGAGACGTTCATGACTCCTGCGGAGAAGGTCATCTTCGCTCCCGAGGGCACCAGCCTGAAGGAGGCCAACGACATCATCTGGGATCGGAAGCTCAACGCCCTGCCCATTGTGAGCGGCGAGGGCCGCTTGGTAGCCTTTGTGTTCCGCAAGGACTACGATACCCACAAGGACAACCCCCTGGAGCTGCTGGATTCCCACAAGCGCTATGTGGTAGGCGCGGGCATCAACACCCGGGACTACGAGGAGCGGGTTCCCGCCCTGGTGGAGGCCGGTGTGGATCTGTTGGTCATCGATTCCTCGGAGGGTTACTCCGCCTGGCAGAAGCGCACCATCGAGTGGATTCGTTCCCGTTACGGTGAGCGCGTCAAGGTGGGCGCAGGCAACGTGGTGGACGGAGAGGGCTTCCGTTTTCTGGCAGATTCCGGCGCAGATTTTGTGAAGATCGGCATCGGCGGCGGATCCATCTGCATCACCCGGGAGACCAAGGGCATCGGACGGGGCCAGGCCACCGCGGTGATCGACGTGGCCCGGGAGCGGGACCGGTATTTTGAAGAGACGGGTCTCTACGTTCCTCTCTGCGCCGACGGCGGCATCGTGCAGGACTATCACATCACGCTGGCGCTGGCCATGGGCGCGGACTTCTGCATGCTGGGCCGATATTTCTCCCGATTTGACGAGAGCCCCACCAGCAAGGTGCTCATCGGCGGCAGTTATATGAAGGAATATTGGGGCGAGGGCAGCGCCCGTGCCAGGAACTGGCAGCGGTACGATCTGGGCGGAGATAAGAAGCTCAGCTTTGAGGAGGGCGTGGACTCCTACGTCCCCTACGCCGGCTCTCTCTCCGACGGAATGGCAACAACGCTGGCCAAGACCCGCTCCACCATGTGCAACTGCGGCGCGCTGACCATTCCCGAGCTGCGGGAGAAGGCCAAGCTGACGCTGGTCTCCTCCGTCAGCATTGTGGAGGGCGGAGCCCACGACGTGCTGCTCAAGGACTCCTCCAATCCCTCCGGCAGAACATAATATCAATTGGAGGGGGTCTGTCCGTTTCGGCAGCCCCCCTCAATTTCATCCGTTTTCAGAGTAGTTTAATCGTTTTTTTGGGAATTGTCGGAAAAAGGGTTGTATCTTTTTTGAATCTTTCGTATAATAGCAGCTGTTAAAGCAACCGCCCTGCGGCCTATTCTTCGCAAAGGCCGGAGCGCATACCCTCCGCGCGCATTTCCGTTGGAACACCGTGTGTTTTCCAGGGAAATCCCCGCGAGAACCGTCCCGGAACGCACAAGGAGCAAAAGCATGAATTACAGACCGAAAATTCTCGTAGTCGGCAGCTTTGTCATGGATGTGATTGCCGCCACGAAGCAGCTTCCCAAATCCGGACAGACCGTCTACGGCCAGTCCTTCCACACCGCCTGCGGCGGCAAAGGTGCCAACCAGGCGGTTCAGTGCGCCCGACTGGGTGCGGACGTCACCATGGTCGGCTGCGTGGGGGACGACCTGTTCGGCCGCCAGCTTCTGGACACCGTCGGGGATTCCGGTGTGGATATCTCCCACTGCCGGGTGCAGGCGGGCGTCACCACCGGTGTGGGCCATGTGACGCTGGAAGTCAAAGGAGTCACCGCCCAGAACCGCATCATTGTGATCTCCGGGGCCAATCTGTCGGTATCCCCCGGGGATATTGCCTTTCTGAAGGAAACCATCGGCCGTTACGACATGGTATTGCTGCAGCTGGAGGTTCCGCTGGAGATCAACCGCACCGTGGCCCGCTGGGCAAAGGATGCGGGGGTGCCCGTCATGCTGAACCCCGCGCCTGCCACCGAGCTGGACGACGAGCTGCTCTCCTGCGTCACCTATCTGACACCCAATGAGCAGGAAGCCGCAGCGGAGACCCATCTCCCTCTCCGGGCAGATGAGAACGGAATTGAGAGAGAGGATCTGCAGCAGATCGCCGACTCCCTGCGCTCCCGAGGCGTGGAGCATGTGATCATCACGCTGGGCGGCAGCGGTTCTGCCGTGGTAGAGCCATCCGGCATCCGCTATGCATCCTGTGTGAGAATGCCCCAGGTAGCGGACCCCACCGCCGCCGGAGACTCCTTTGTCGCCGCATTCTGCATCGGCATCACCGCAGGCCTTTCCCAGGAGGAAGCCATCACCTTTGCCAGCTATACCGCCGCCATCACCGTGTCCAGAATGGGGGCCATGCCCTCCCTGCCCCGGATGGAGGAGGTTCAGGCTCTGATGGAAGAGCGGAAGTATGCGGGCTTCGACGGTTCGTTTCCGGAAGTGCTGCGGTAAAGCACCGTCTCCGGAAGCCCGGGAAAATGTCATATCAAGCATCAGTCCGTGCCTGCCGCAGCAACGGCAGGCACGGACTGATGCTTTCCCTATTCTTTTGGAACCGCTTCCAGCAACGTCAGATCCCGGAAAATTCCCTCCGCCAGCGATTCATACTCCCGGGGGCCGGAGAGCCGACGCATCCGCTTGGCATACTGTCCGCTGTCCGCAAACAGACGGAGCAGATAAAACCAGAGCTCCTTCATCCGCTGCGCGGCGGGGCCGTCGCTTCCGTATGCCTCCCGGTACCCCCGGTACAGCGCGTCCGTAAAGGCGGCAAGCTCCTCCCTGCAGGCCGGAGCGCCGCCCCGGAGCTTGCGCAGAAGCGCCGGGTCCGCGATCACGCCGCGGCCGATCATGACCGCCTCCACGCCGGGAAAGCGCTCGGCAAAGGCAGCGCAGTCCTCCGCAGTCATCAGGTCGCCGTTGTAACACACCGGGTTGCAGCTCTTCCCCAGCGCCTCGGCAAAGGCCTCCGTCCGAACCGGATATTTGTAAAAATCCTTCTGCACCCGGGGATGGATCGTCAGCTCCGCGATGGGGTAGCGGTTATAAATCTCCAGCAGCCGCTCAAACTCCTCCGGTTCCCGGATTCCCAGCCGGGTCTTGACGGTAATCCGCGCCTCCGGTCCGGCGGAAAACACCCGATCCAGAAACGCGTCCAGCTCCTCCGGGTGGGCCAGAAAGCCGGCGCCCTTGCCCTTGGCGGCCACAGTGCCGGAAGGACAGCCAAGGTTCAGGTTGATTTCCCCATAGCCCAGACCAACCAGTTGTTCCACGGCCCAGAGGAAGTCCTCCGCCCGACGGGTCATCACCTGGGGCGCAACGGCGACGCCCTCGTTGTGCTCCGGCGCCAAATCCCGCCAGTCCCGGGCGGTGATGAGGTGTTCCGTCACCGGGGAGAAAAAGGGCATGTAGTACCGGTCTGCGCCGCCGAACATCCGGTGGTGCAGATCCCGGAACAGCCAGGTGGTAATGCCCTCCATGGGAGCCACATAACAGCGCACGCCCTCATCTCCCTCTCCTAAGTCTCCAAAATAGAATATCCGAAATCCGCCCCCGGCGCAACTTATTTTTCCGGCGCAGGTTTGTCCGCCGACCGGCGCACTCCGAAACCGGAATAGATCGCGCCGTGGGGGCAGGCCGATTTGCAGGCCCCACAGCGGATACACTCGGCGGAGTTGATATTTTTTGTGACCTCCACATTCATCTTGCAGGCCCGTGTGCAGGCTCCGCAGTGGGTACATTTGCCCGCGTCCACGCCCATCCGATAAATGCTCAGACGGTTGAACAGGCCATAGATGGCGCCCAGCGGGCAGAGGTACTTGCAGAACGGGCGGTAGAGCAGTACCGAACCGACGAGCACCGCCACCAGCACCGCCAGCTTCCAGGAAAACAGGAAGCCCACCAGCGTCCGCAGCCCCTCGTTCCGGAGCAGCAGAGGAATTCCCCCCTCCAGCGTGCCGGCGGGGCAGAGGTATTTACAGAACCACGGATCCCCCACGCCGTAGGGTCCCCGGGCCAGTGCGGGCAGCAGCAGCACCAGCAGAACCAGTACGACGTATTTGACCTTTCGCAGGGGACGGTCCAATTTGCTCGATATAACGGCTTTTTTTGTTTTTATTTTGTATAATAAGTCCTGCACAAATCCGAAGGGGCACAGAAATCCGCAGATCAGCCGGCCGAACACCGTGCCGAACAGCAGCAGCATGCCGGTGACGTAATAGGAGACGCCCCTTCGCCCGCCGCTGAGCACCGCCTGCAGCGAGCCGATGGGACAGGCTCCCAGCGCGCCGGGGCAGGAATAGCAGTTGAGTCCGGGCACGCATACCTGCTTGGTGCTTCCCTGCCAGATCTTCCCGGTGAAAAAGCCGGTCAGGTGTGCGTTGGTCAAAAGCGCCGCCAGAGCTTGAATGAGATTTCGTTTGCCTTCTTTCATCTGCTCACCCCACTCCGATGCATTCCAGACAGATGGTGGCTGCCTTGCGCAGTACCTCCGCATTCTCTCCGGAACGGATCCCCGCGGCGATCAGGGAAATTGCCGCCGCCAGCAGCAGATACTTGACGGCTTCTCCGCCGCGTCGGGCTCTATTCACCGCCGTCTCCTCCCGTTCCACTGAAAATCCGGTCGCTGACCGACTGAAGCGTGATCTGTTCCAGGCGCGTCCGACACAGGTTGTTCAGATCCTGGCACAGGTCATCCATCAGTGCCCCGACGCCGGAGGAAAGCAGGCACTCCCGATCCAGATCCCCGGTACGCCAGAGGTCGGGCACCGCCGTGTTCTCCAGTGCGTCCAGTATCTGAAGCAGGGTGACGGAGCCGCTGCCCGGATTCGCCCGGTATCCGCCCCCGCCGCGACCCTCCCGGGCCTGCACCAGGCCGGCCCGGCCCAGTCCTGCCATGACCTTACGCACCCGGGCGGGATTCGTACACATATTCTCCGCCAGCTTCCGGCTGGAAACCGTCTGCTCCGCCCGCATCAGATAGATCATTCCGTGGACTGCCACGGAAAATTCCCCGGTCACGGTTATGACCCCATCTGTGCCAGCAGAGTGTCGATGATCTGGGACCAATCGGCGCCGCTGCGGGAACCGATGTAGCTCTCCCCCACCAGATTGCCCTTGCTGTCCACAAAGATGGTCTCCGGCACGGAGGATACCGTCGCCAGCTTCGCCTTGATCAGATCGTCCGAGGGCAGCAGATGGAGATAGTTCGCACCGGTCTGCTGCACCAGCTGTCGGGCCAGCTCCACCTGAGACATGAAGGAATCCGCTCCGGGAACGCCCGCATCCGCCACGATCCCCACAATCTGCACTCCCCGGTTCTGATAGCTCTCGCTCAGCTCGCCCAGCTCCGGCATCTCCCTGAGGCAGGGACCGCAGAAGGTGGCCCAGATGTTGATCATCGTCAGCTGATTGTCCGCAAAGATGCTCTCATCCACCGGCTTTCCGTCCAGCGTCGTGGCGCGGAAGGAGGCTAGGGTTCCCGCCTTCTCCTCCCAGGCGCCGGTCTCGGTCTCATAGGGCCAGTCGATCATGCCGCCGAAGTCGGAGACGTTGGTATATCCCAGCGCCACCAGCTTTTTTGCCGCCTGAGCGCTGCGGTTTCCGCTGCGGCAATAGATCAGAATCTCCGCGTCCAGCACAGGAAGCTGCTCGGGAGCGGTGTCGCCGATGTCCTCATTGGGCAGCAGAATCGCGCCGGGGATGTGTGCTTCCGCATACTCCTCTGCCGTACGGACATCCACCACCGCCACCGGATCGCCGCTTTCCATGCGCGTATGAGCCTGCTCCGCGGAGATGGTCTGGACCTCCGCCGTCTGGGTGCCGGACGCACCGCTGCTCCCGCCGGACCCGGCAGCATTGGGGGCGGCGCAGCCGGTCAGCAGCAGTCCCGCCGCCAGAATGGATGCAAATATTCGTTTCATGGCAGTCACCTCATCTTTTTTCTTATTACTGTAATTATACAGATTACAGTTTATTTGTCAACGGGAATGTTACACTTCTTCCCTCGGGCGGTGTCTGTCGATTTACAAAAAAGAGCAACCCCGCCGAATCCGGCGGGGCTGCTCTTTTATCGCTGTATCAAAACTTGCTTACTTCGCAGCCTTGGCGGCGCGAACGGCCTCGGTCAGCAGCGGAGTCACCTTGAACAGGTCGCCGCAGATGCCGTAGTCGGCAATCTCGAAAATGGGCGCGGTGTCGTTCTTGTTCACCGCGATGATGCACTCGGAGTCCTGCATGCCGGCCTTGTGCTGGATGGCGCCGGAGATGCCCAGTGCCACATACACCTTCGGATGCACCGTCTTGCCAGTCTGGCCCACCTGATGATCTCCGGACAGCCAGCCCGAGTCGATGGTCGCGCGGGATCCGCCCACGACGCCGCCCAGCTCTGCCGCCAGTTCCTCCGCCAGCTTGATGCCGCCCTCCACGTTCTTGGAGATGCCGCGGCCAACCGACACGATGTAGTCCGCACCGATCAGATCCACCAGCTTCTTCGCCGCCTTCACCGTCTCCAGCACCTCGGTGTGCAGGTCGTCCACGGTCAGGGAGACCGCCGGCTTCACGATCTGCACCGCGTCCGCCTTCGCCTGATCGAAGGGCAGCTTCTTCATCACGCCCGGACGCACCGTCGCCATGCAGGGACGGAACCGCGGGCAGATGATAGATGCCATCAGATGGCCGCCGAACGCCGGACGGGTCATCTTCAGGTTGCGGTCATCCATATCCCACTTCGAGCCCTCCACGTCCAGCGTGGAGTTGTTGCGCAGGAAGTCCAGATATTTGGGCATATCTACATCCAGATGGGTGCAGTCCGCGCACAGACCTGTGTGCAGGCGCGCCGCGCAGCGCGGGCCCAGATCACGGCCGATGTTCGATGCGCCGATCAGGAACACCTCGGGCTTCAGCTCCTGGATCACATCGCAGATCACCTTCGCGTAAGCGTCGGTGGTGTAGTCCTTCAGCAGCGGGCTTTCGCATACGATGATCTCGTCTGCGCCGTAGCCGCCCAGCTCCTTTGCAATGCCCTCCACGCTGTCGCCCAGCAGCAGGCCGCACAGCTTCACGCCCAGGTCGTCCGCCAGCTTGCGTCCCTCGGAGATCAGCTCAAAGTCCGTGGGCATCAGCTTTCCGTGACGCTGCTCACAGAACACCCATACATCCTTGAAAGCCGCAACGTCGGTATTATTAAAAGTAGCCATTTCGTCTATCCCCTTTCTCAGATGATGTGCTTCTCGGCCAGAATTCCGGCCAGCTTCTCGCAGGTCTCCTTGCCATCGCCCTCCAGAATCACGCCGGCGCCCTTCAGAGGCGGCGTGAAGCTCTTGAAGATGTTGGTGGGAGAACCCTTCAGGCCGATGGTGGCCGGGTCAATCAGGGAATCGTCCTTCAGCGACTCATAGTTGAAGGTATCCAGAGGCTTGTCATAGGTGGAGTAAATCCCGGCAACGCTCATATAGCGCGGAGTATTCAGCTCCTTGATGCAGGTCAGCAGGCAGGGAGTCTGAACCTTGATGGTCATATACCCGTCCTCCAGCATCCGCTTGACGGTGATGGTGTCGCCGGTCTTGTGCATCTCGGCCACATAGGTCACCTGGGGCATGCCCAGCTTTTCGGCGATCTGGGGGCCAACCTGGGCGGTGTCGCCGTCGATGGCCTGCCGGCCGCACATCACGATGTCGTCCGGCTCCAGGCCGATCCGCTTGATGGCGGCGGCCAGAATCTGAGAGGTGGCGTAGGTATCGCTGCCGCCGAACTCACGGGCGGACACCAGCACGGCGCTGTCCGCGCCCATGGCCATCAGCTCTCGCAGCATGCCCATCGCGGGCGGGGGACCCATGGTCACCACAGTGACCATACAGCCGGTCTCGTCCTTCAGCTTCAGGGCAGCCTCCACCGCGTTCATATCGTCGGGGTTGGTGATGGTCTGCATGGACGCACGGTCCAGCGTTCCATCCGGGTTCACTGCCACCTTTCCGGAGGTATCGGGAACCTGCTTAACACAAACAATAATTTTCATTTCTTGTCTTCCTCCTTACAGTCCCATGTTGGCGGAGATCACGATCCGCTGGACCTCAGAGGTACCCTCATAGATCTCGGTGATCTTGGCGTCGCGCATCATGCGCTCCATGGGATAATCCTTGGTGTAGCCGTAACCGCCGAACATCTGCAGAGCCTTGGTGGTGGTCTTCATGGCGTGCTCGGAGCAGAACAGCTTCGCCATGGCGGCTTCCTTGGTGAAGCGGAGGCCGTCGCTCTTCAGCTTGGCGGCTTTATAGGTCAGCAGTCGACCGGCTTCGCAGCCCAGCTCCATGTCCGCCAGGGTAAACTGGGTATTTTGGAATTTGCTGATGGGCTTGCCAAACTGGACACGGCCCTTTGTGTACTCAACGGCTTCGTGCAGCGCACCCTCGGCGATGCCCAGGGACTGTGCGGCAATGCCGATCCGGCCGCCGTCCAGCGTTTGCATGGCAATGCCAAAGCCCTTGCCCTCTCTGCCCAGCAGGTTCTCCTTGGGCACAATGCAGTCGGTGAACACGATCTCAGCGGTGGGAGAGCCGTGCAGACCCATCTTCTCCTCGTGCTTGCCCACGGAAAAACCGGGGAAGGAGGACTCCACGATGAACGCGGAGATGCCCTTGGTGCCCTTGGTCTTGTCGGTCATGGCAAAGACCACAAACACATCGGCCACATAGCCGTTGGTAATGAAGATCTTGGAGCCGTTCATGACATAGTGGTCGCCGTCCAGCTTGGCCTCGGTTTGACCCTTGGAAGCGTCGGAACCGGCGTTGGGCTCTGTCAGCGCAAATGCGCCCACCTTGCGGCCGGTGGTCAGCATGGGCAGATACTTCTTCTTTTGATCCTCGGTGCCGTGCTGAATGATCGGACCGCAGCACAGGCCGTTATGCGTGGCAACAATATCACCGGTAGAGGCACACTGCTTGCTCAATTCCTCGATGGCTATGGCGCTGGACACATCGTCGGCACCGGCGCCGCCGTACTCTTTGGGGACGATCATGCCCATGATGCCCAGGTTGAAGAGCTTTTCAATGTTCTCGCGGGGATACTGGCAGGTCTTATCAGTCTCGGCAGCGATGGGCTTCACCTCATTCTCGGTGAAATCCTTCATCATCTTGCGGATCAGTTCCTGCTCACGGGTCAAATTGAAATCCATTTTTTTACCTCCAGTTTGATAGTTATGATGAATGCTTTACTTGTCCTCGCTGGTGATACCGGCAATGTTTTTGGCCATTTCCTTCTTGCCCTGGATATTGCCCTGACGGGCAATCATGATGCGCTGGGCCTGAGGAGAACCCGCGCCGTGCATGGACTCGGTGCGGTAACCCACCGCCGCGGCGCCCAGGCAGATATTCTCCAGGAAGCGCATCACGCGCTGGCGATCCTCGGTGGAGACATCGCTGTGGGTCTTGAAGTACTTGTTGCAGATGTCGCCTATGGTCTCGCCGTTGCGGCCCACGGGCGTGTCGGAGCCGAAGTCCTTCTGCGCGGGCAGAGTGACCATCAAGCCGCCGGCAATGTCCTCTGCCAGGCGGACGATCTCATAGGGGAAGCGGGTGATATTCTGTTTGCAGACGTTGGCCAGCAGCAGATCGATCTGGTAGTTGCCCGCCTTGGTCTGGGCACCCTGAGAGGAGCAGGCGATGCCGCAGCAGTACAGGGTTTCGTTCAGGTGGGTCATCTCGATCAGCTTGTCCTTGACGGCGGAGGCCTTCTCCACGCCGTTGTACTCGGCGGCCAGTGCGGCCGCGCCGATCACCACATCGCCCACACCAACCTTGCAGCCGCCGTAGCTCTGGCGGTGATAGCCGGCGAAGCGCTCCACCAGCATACCCGCGAACTCATACTCGCCGTTGAGGAAGATCTGCTCGTTGGGGATGAACACATGGTCCAGCACCACCAGTGCCTCCTGCCCGCCGAACTTGGCGTTGCCCACGTCGATGGGGGAATTCTCCATCTTGCGGGTGTCGCAGGACTGCCGTCCGTAGATCATATACACGCCCTCGGCATCCGTGGGACAGGCGAAGCTCACCGCCCAGTCCTTGTCCGCCTCGCTCATGGAGATGGTGGGCATAAAGATGTGCCAGTGGGAGTTGATGGAGCCGGTCTGATGAGCCTTGGCACCGCACACTACGATGCCGTCCGGACGGCGTTCCACCACATGGAGGTACATATCGGGATCGTCCTGCTCATGAGGGGCCTTGGAGCGGTCGCCCTTGGGGTCGGTCATGGCTCCGTCCACCACCAGGTCCTGATCCTGCACCATAATCAGGAACTTCTTGAAGTTCTCATGATAGTGGGTGCCGTACTTCTCGTCGATCTCAAAGGTGGTGGAAAACACGGAATTGAAGCTGTCCATGCCCACACAGCGCTGGAAGCAGGAAGCGGTCTTCTGGCCCAGCAGACGCTGCATCTTGACCTTCTTAATCAGATCGTCGGTGGACTGGTGCAGGTGGGTGAAGCGGTTGATCTTGTGGCCGGTCAGGCTGGAGGTCGCGGTCATCAGATCGGCGTAGTGCTCGTCCTCTGCCAGAGCATAGGTCATGGCTACGCAGTTGATGGAAGGGCGGATCATGGGGTGATCCACCCAGTTGTCAATTTTCTCGCCGAACATATACACGCGGGTGTTCAGCTTGCGAAGACTTTCGACATATTCTTTTGCGGTCATCAGTGCCATTTCTTTTCCTCCTTATAATAAATGGGGGGGTTAGTTATCCTTCAGGCCCATCAGCTCATCCTTGAAGATGCGCTCGTCCATCAGTTTCAGGTCCTCCGCGATTTTGGGCATGAATTCCATCTGGTCCAGCACCTGCGTCTGCAGATCGATGCCCGGGGCGATCTCAATGAGGGTGACGCCCTCGGGGCGTAGCTCGAAGACTGCGCGCTCGGTGATGTACAGAACGGGTTGCTTCACCTTGACGGCATACCGGCCGGAGAAGGTGATATGTTCCACCGCATTGACAAATTTCTTCTTGCTGCCCTCTTTGGTGACCACCAGCTTGCCGTCCCGGCACTCCGTGTCCAGACCCTTTGCGGTGAAGGTGCCGCAGTAGCAAACCTTCTTGGCGTTCTGGGTGATGTCGATGAAACCGCCGGCACCGGCCAGGCGGGTGCCGAACTTGGAGACGTTCAGGTCTCCGTTGGGCGCGGTCTCCGCCAGACCCAGGAAGGCGATGTCCAATCCGCCGCCCTGATAGAAGTCAAACTGCACATTGTGGGGCAGAATGGCCATAGAGTTGGCTGCCGCGCCGAACTGCGTTCCGCCGTAAGGAACACCGGCGATAGAGCCGGCCTCCACGGTCAGGGTCAGCTTATCGGAAATGCCCTCCTCCGCGGCCACGTTGGCAATCTTCTCGGGAGCGCCGGTGCCCAGATTGACGATGGCGTCCTGGGGCAGCTCCATGGCGGCGCGGCGGGCGATGATCTTCTTGGCATCCAGGGGGATGGCGGGGATGGCATCCACGGGAATGCGGAACTCGCCGGTCAGAGCCCCGTCATAGGGCATGCCCAGACACTGCTCGTTGTCTTGCGTGGAGCCGACCACGATGGAGTCCACATAGATACCGGGAATGGCCACCAGCTTGGGGTCCAGGCTGCCGCCCTGCACGATTTTCTCCACCTGCACGATAACCCTGCCGCCGCTGTTCTTGCAGGCCTGCGCCATGGCGGTGACATCAATGGGGCCGATCTCCCGGTGAACGGTGCAGTTGCCGAACTCGTCGGCATAGCTGGCGCGGACAAACACCACGTTGATGGGGAAGCTCTTGTACAGCAGCAGCTCCTCGCCCTCCACGTTCACCACCTTGACCAGATCGTCCGTGGTGGCGGCATTCAGCTTGCCGCCGCCGTTGCGGGGATCGGCAAAGGTGTACAGACCCACGGTGGTGAAGGTTCCGATGTTGTGCGCCGCGATGTCGCGGTACATGTGGGAGATGACGCCCTGGGGCAGATTGTAAGCCTCAATCTTATTGGCCAGAGCCAGATCGCCCAGCTTGGGTGCCCGATCCCAGTGACCGCCCACCACGCGCTTGATCATGCCCTCATGGCCGTAGTGATCGCCGCCGGTGCCGTCCCGATGGCCCTGACCCGCTGCAAAAAACAGCGTCAGATCCCGGGGATGTCCGGTCTCCAGAAAACGCTTCTCCAGCGCCTTGGAAAGTGCTTCGGGGCAGGCGCAGCTGACAAATCCGCCTGTGGCAATGGTATCGCCGTCGTGTACCAGCTCCGCCGCCTGCTCGGCGCTCAGAATGTTTACTCTCTTCATACTGCAAATTCCCTTTCGCGAGATTTAATTGATGGTCGCCGGTCGTTTTTACTTGTTCTCGAACCCGGCGGAACGCTTCTCCAGGAACGCAGTCATGCCTTCCTTCTGATCGGCGGTGGCATAGCACATGGCGAACATCTCATTCTCCAGCGCGATGCCGTCGTCGATGTCCATCTGCATGCCGCGGTCGATGCAGGCCTTGGAGTATTTGACAGCGACGGGAGCGTTCTTGGTGAAGGACTTGGCCATCTCCACGGCGGCATCCATCAGCGCCTCGGGTGCGAACACGGCGTTGACCAAGCCAATCTCCTTGGCTTCGTCGGCCTTGATCATTTTGCCGGAGAAAATCAGCTCCTTGGCCTTGGCGATGCCGACCCGGCGAGGCAGACGCTGTGTGCCGGAAAAGCCCGGGGTGATGCCCAGACCCACTTCGGGCTGGCCGAACTTCGCCTTCTCAGAAGCCAGGATAATGTCGCAGGACATGGCAATTTCACAGCCGCCGCCCAGTGCGAAGCCGTTTACGGCAGCGATTGTGGGAATTTCCAGCTTTTCAATGCGGCGGAACAGAGCGGAGCCTCTCTGGCCCCACGCACGGCCGCCGGCAAGATCCAGCGGGCACTGCTCGCCGATGTCGGCGCCGGCGACGAAGGAACGGCCCTCGCCGGTGAGAATCAGGGCGCGCAGCTCTTTGTCCTGCTCCACTTCGCCGATGAGCTGCTCCAGCTCGGAGATGACGGTGGAATTCAGGGCGTTCAACGCCTCGGGACGGTTGATCGTCACAATACCAATGCTGTCAGTTTTCCCATAACGAATCGTCTGATACATGATGAGATCCTCCTCATTTTATTGTTAATACGGGCACCCGGCCCGGGACAGTCTCCAGCTATTATTATAGCAAAAATCATGCCAATTTTTTTCGGCGTTTTCCCCGGAATCGAGACCGGGCTTTTGTGTCTTTTCCCCGATTTTTTGCCTCTCTCAGGCTAAATTATCCCGTCTCGGGACAACCTCGGCATCTACCTATTCAATTTTGAATAGGTAGATGCCGAGGTTGTCGCTTTTCTATCCTGTGTATATTCTCTAATTATTCGTCCTTAAAACAGTAATTTCACCCATAAATACACCATATTTTTTTCTTCCTATTCATATGTGAATATGCTATACTCATGAATGAATAGAACAGGACATCCATCACCCCTGTCAGGAGGAACAGCATGCTCAAATTTGGGAACAATGAAAATTTCGGAAATCTTTTTGATGAGGACATCAATCTGAAGGGGCTGTTTGACATCATCAATCCCGAGAATAATCTGGTTCTGGCGGACGACATGATGCTGACGGATGCCAATGGAATCATACTGCGGGTCTCCGAAAACTATGAAAAGAATTTCGGCTTTACCCACAACTCCATCGTGGGCAAGTCCGCCTTTGACCTGGAGACGGACGGAACCTTCACCCCCTGCATCTCGGCTGAGGTCATCCGCAAGAAGAAAAAGATTACGACCACGCAAACCATTAACAAACTCTATAAAAACGTCATGACGGTGGGGATTCCGCTGTTTGACAACAGCGGCGAGCTGAAGTACGCTGTGTGCTTCAATACCGTGTCTATGGAGCAGATCAATGCCATTCAGAACAAGTACCGCCACATGCAGGAGTCGCTGCAGCAGTATACCGCCGAAATCGCCGAGCTGCGCACCCGGGCCACGTCCACCGGCGAGCTGGTATTCCGCAGCTCCTCCATGCAGCGCCTGTGGACGCTGATGCAGAACACGGCCAACACCAAGGCCAACATTCTCATCACCGGGGAGACCGGCGTGGGCAAGAGTGCCATCGCCAAGACCATCCATAAGATGAGCAACCGGGCCAACGGACCGTTTATCGAGGTCAACTGCGCCGTTCTTCACGAGAACCTGATTGAATCGGAGCTGTTCGGCTACGAGAAGGGCGCATTCACCGGTGCGTCCGCCGCCGGCAAGATCGGCAAGATCGAGCTGTCCAACCACGGCACACTGTTTCTGGACGAGATCGGCGAGCTGCCGCATCACATCCAGTCCAAGCTGCTGCAGCTGATCCAGGAGAAGACCATCGAGCGGCTGTCCGGCACCAAGCGGATCGAGCTGGATTTCCGGCTGATCGTGGCCACCAACCGCAATCTGGAGGAGGAGGTGCAGCGAGGGCTGTTCCGTTCGGATCTGTTCTACCGGCTCAACGTCATCCGCATCCACATCCCGCCTCTGCGCCAGCGGAAGGAAGACATCTTCCCTCTGGCTTATCAGTTCCTCAGCCGATTCAGCCAGGAGTACAGCAAAAACATCAACTTTTCGCCCCGGTTTGTCAGCTTTCTGGAGCGGTTTGACTGGCCCGGCAACGTCCGGCAGCTGGAGAATCTGATCGAACGGCTGGTCATCACGGTGCAGAATCCCTTCATCGACATCACCGACCTGCCGCTGGAATTCACCGGCACCGAGACCGCCAAACTCATTCAGCACACCACAGACAGCACGCTGAGCCAGCGGATGGACGCTTTTGAGCGGCAGATCATTCTGGAATCGTACTCCCGGGGGAAGACCACCGTGGCGGTAGCGAAGGAACTGGGTATCTCCCAGGCCACCGCCGCACGTAAAATTGCGAAATATGCCGGCAGCGCCGGATCGGGCAACAACTGACGGCCGCAGGAGAGGAGGCGCACCATGGATCTCATATCCCTGAAAGCACTGCTGCATCAGACGCTGAAGCTGTCCCCCCAGCAAATCCAGTCCATGGAGCTGCTGCAGATGAATTCCCAGGAACTGCTGGAATATCTGGCCCGCGTCGTGGAGGAGAACCCGGTTCTGGAGCAGGAGGACTCGCACGCCCTGAACAGTGCCTATTCCGAGCTGAAACTGAAAGCCAACTGGCTGGATGCGGGCAGCTCCCCCTCCATGGGCGACAGCTTCAGCGAGGGACGGGATCAGGAGAATTACGGCGCCCAGGATCGGGAGACGGAGAGTCTCTCTGCCTTTTTAAAAGATCAGCTGGGGCGCAGACACCTTTCCAAAGCGATGCTGGCGCTGTGTCAGTATCTGGCGGAGATGGTGGACGAGGACGGCTTTCTGGATCGGGAGGATCTGGCCGGCCTCACCGCCCTGAGCATCCCCGGTAAGATGATCTATGAGGCGCTCGACCTGATTCAGAGTCTGGAACCCGCGGGCGTGGGCGCCCGGGATCTGAGCGAGTGCCTGCTGCTGCAGATGGCGCGGCTGGACTCCGTTCCGCCCTACGCCCGGGAAATCGCCGGCAGGTTCCTGACGGAGCTGGGCCGCAGCCAGCCCGGCCGGATCGCCAAGGCACTGAACTGCACGCACGCCGAGGTGGAGACCGCCGCCGCGTTCATCCGAACGCTGAACCCCCGGCCCGGCGGCCTTTACTCCCCTGCGGAACCCACCGTGTACGTGCGGCCCGACTTTTTCATCGCCGAAATTGACGGCAATTGGCAGGCGATTTTGAACGACTACTATCTCCCCCGGGTGTCGATCAGCGACTACTATCTCCGGCTGCTGCGGTCGGCGGACGACGAGACGAAAAACTATCTCCGGGACAAGATGCAGCAGGCCCGGTGGGTGTTGTCCGGCCTGGATCGGCGCCATGTCACTCTGCAGCGCTGTGCCGACGCGCTGCTGGACGCGCAGCGGGACTTTTTTACCGGCCAGACCCCCCAGCTCCGCCCCATGACACTGTTCTCTCTGGCGGAGTCCATCGGCGTGCATCCCTCCACCGTCTCGCGGGCGGTTCGGGGAAAATACCTGCAGTGCCGGCAGGGCACGTTTCCTCTGCGGTACTTTTTCAGTCAGGCGGTGGGCGGAGAACACGGCCCCTCGGGGCAGGCGGTGCGACTGGCCGTGGCTCGGCTCATCCGGGAAGAAAGCCCGGGCAAACCCCTCAGCGACCAGAAGCTGAGCGACCGGTTGAGCGAAGGCGGCATGGCCGTCGCCCGGCGGACGGTGACCAAATACCGGGAGGCCATGGGCATTCCCACCGCGGCTGCCCGAAAACGGCGATAAAACAGCAGCTGTCCTTCCGGACAGCTGCTGTTTAACGCTTAAATCAAGTTCACTCGCCCATAGGGGCGCCGCACTGGGGGCAGAACTTGCTGTCGGACGCCGCGCCGCAGATGGGGCAGGTCTTCATGTGGGTGGGAGGAACCGTCTCCTCTTCCTCCTTGGAGGGCTTGCCGGCCTCCAGCTCCGCCATCTTCGCCTTGGACGCCGCAACGGCATCCACCAGATCCTTCACGGCATCGGGGATCTCACCGGAGTATTCGGAGACGAACCACTCGCCGATGGTGCGGTAATTCTTATCCATTTCTCTCTGCTCACCGGCAATGGCAACGTTGATTCTGGCCAGCTCGGCAGCGTCCTTCGCTTTATCCGCTGCAATCGCGGCGACGTCTTTTGCTTTCTTGCTCAGTTCATCGAAAAATGCCATATTGAAAAACTCCTTTCGGTTTTCTGCCCTTGCGGCACCTTTAATCGGATTCCAAAGTTCACCAGTCGGAACTTTTATGAGCTTCAGTATACCGCGTTTTCAGATCGAACGCAACCGGATTTCCCATTGTTCACAATTGTTTACAAATCATGCTCCATCCAGCCCCGTGCCCGGGATACTGCCCGCTGCCACTGCGCATAATCGGCCGCGCAGTCCGCCGCGTCCCGCAGCGGCAGGAACACGTGCTGGCTGCGCCGAAGAGCCGACAGCTCCGCAAGATCGCGCCACACACCGGCGCACAGCCCCGCCAGAGCCGCCGCACCGAAGGCGGTGGTCTCCACCTGGGCGGGGCGATCCACCTCCAACCGCAGCAGATCCGCCTGGGTCTGCATCAGGATGTCGCTGACGGAGGCGCCGCCGTCCACCCGCAGCGTGGTGATGGGGCAGGGTGCGTCGGAACCCATGGCGTTCATCAGATCCGTCACCTGATAGGCGATGGAGTCCAGCGCCGCCCGGGCCAGATGGGCGCGGGTGGTGCCTCGGGTCAGGCCCACGATGGTGCCCCGTGCATACATGTCCCAGTAGGGCGCGCCCAGCCCGGTAAACGCCGGAACGATCAGCGCACCGCCGCTGTCGGGCACGCTCTCCGCCAGATGATCGCACTCCGGCGCGCTGTCGATGAGCTGCAATTCATCCCGCAGCCACTGGATGGTGCTGCCCGCGTTGAACACACTGCCCTCCAGCGCGTAAGTGGTCTCCCCGCCCACGCTCCAGGCCACGGAGGTCACCAGCCCCGCGCCGGAGCGCACCGGGGACGCGCCCACGTTCATCAGCAGAAAGCATCCGGTGCCATAGGTGTTCTTCGCCTGACCGGGTGCAAAACAGGCCTGGCCGAACAGGGCGGCCGGCTGGTCTCCGGCGCTGCCGCAGATGGGGATGCCCGCCAGATCCTCCAACCCCGGCAGATTCTCCGCAATGCGGCCATACTCCTGACAGGAGGGCACCGGCGTGGGCAGAAGTCCCTCCGGGATGTCCAGCTCCCGGCACAGGTCATGATCCCAGGTCAGAGTATGGATATTGAACAGCATCGTCCGGGAGGCGTTGGAGTAATCCGTTACATGGGCCGCGCCGCCGGTGAGGTGCCAGATCAGCCAGGAGTCCACTGTGCCGGCGCACAGCTCTCCACGCTCCGCACGGCGACGGAGTCCGGGGTCCTGATCCAGAAGCCACTTCAACTTGGTGCCGGAGAAATAGGCGTCGATCAAAAGTCCCGTCCGGGACCGCACCAGCTCCTCCAGCCCCCGGGCTTTCAGCTCGTCACAGATGGCTGCGGTGCGGCGGCACTGCCAGACGATGGCGTTATACACCGGCTCACCCGTCCGCCGGTCCCAGAGGATGGTGGTTTCCCGCTGGTTGGTGATGCCTACGGCGGCGATCTGCTTGGGGTCGATGTGGGCGGCATTTACCGCCTCCGCCAGAGCGCGGCGTTCCGTGGCCCAGATCTCCGTGGGGTCATGCTCCACCCAGCCGGGATGGGGATAGATCTGCCGGAAAGGGTACTGAACCCGGGAGACAATTTCGCCCCGGCGGTTAAACAGGATCGCCCGGGAGCTGGTGGTACCCTGATCCAGCGCGACAACATAAGGCTCCATAATAAACCTCCCTATGGCATTCACCGGCGGACTGTGCTATCATAAAGGCATCAAGGTCCGCCAAAATTTCGAGATAATTATAGCACAGGGAGGTCTGATTTTCTATGGTGAAACACGAATTTACCTTCCCGTCTCGGGACGGGAAAACCGCCGTCCACGCAGTGGAGTGGCTGCCGGAGTGTCCGGTGCGGGCAATCCTCCAGATCTCTCACGGCGTATCGGAGTACATCGACCGCTATGAGCCGCTGGCCGCAGATCTGGCAGGGCGAGGCTTTGCCGTGGTGGGCAACGATCACGTGGGGCACGGTGCCTCCGTCGCCGAGGGGAATCAGCCCCTGTACTTCGGGCCGAAGGGCAGCTGGTTCCAGATTACGGAGGATCTGTACACCCTGCGCCAGCATGCGGGCAGGCAGTTCCCCGGTGTTCCTTATTTCCTGCTGGGCCACTCCATGGGCTCATTCCTTGCCCGCACCTACCTGATTCGCTATCCCGGCACGGTGGATGCGGCGGTTCTCATGGGCACCGGCCAGATGTCCCCTGTGATGATCGCTGCCGGCCGGCTCATCGCCTCCCGGGAGGCCCGCAAGGTCGGCGAGGATCACCCCAGCCCCGTGGTGGATCGTCTGGCCTTCGGCGCGTACAACAAGTTCATCTCCCCAAGCCGGACGGCCTTTGACTGGCTGTCCGTCAATGAGGAGAATGTGAACCGCTACATCGCCGACCCGCTGTGCGGCGGCCGCGCCTCCACCGGCCTGTTCCGGGAGATGCTGGGCGGCATTGCCTACATTTCCAAATCCGAAAACCTGAAAAAAATGAATATGACCACGCCGATCCTGTTCGTCTCCGGGTCCATGGACCCGGTGGGAGATTGCGGAAAGGGCGTGCAGAAGGCCTGCGAAAGCTTCCGCAGAGCCGGCGCCCGGGATGTGGCCATGAAGCTGTATCCCGGATTGCGGCACGAAATCCTGAACGAAACCTGCGGGGACGTGGTTCGGGAGGATCTGTACCAATGGCTGGCGTCCAAAAAAACGGAGCTGAAAGGCACAGCGGTATAACGGGCAAGACAGGCGGCAGAAACGCCGCCTGTCTCAGTCTGTCGAAGAACCCGGTTTACGCTGCTGCGTAAGCCGGGTTCTTCGCGTGTTTAGGCCTGAGAATCAAGGATATGGCGAGGGACAAAGAAGTCCTCCACTTTCATTTGTAAATTTTCTGAGATTCATAGCGACAAACTTCGGCTTCACCCAGCTGGTCACCTGAGCGAGGCCTCGGTACTGGGTATAATGCATGGCGTGTTTTTCCTTGGCGTCAGCGAAGACCCGTTCAAAGGTCTCTTTCCGTCTGGCATAGAGATCCCGGTACTCAGGCGTATAACGGGCGTCGTCCGCCAGTTCCTCGTAGTCCTTCCAGATGTGCCGCTGCACCGTCTTGACGCAGTCTTTGGAATGGGTACACAGATGGCGGGTCGGGCAATTGGCACAGATTTTGGGGTCGCTCCTGTACTTCCGGTTGGTTGTGACATCCCGCAGGGGCAGGTATTCCGGACAGATCTCATAGGCGGAATCCGCAACAACCGTTTCAATCTCGAGAAAAGCCTCTGTCACCCTGCCATACACGTCGTCAAAAGCCACGCTGTCATGGACGTTTCCAGCCGTGACCACGGTTTCCAGCACAAAGCCGTTGGCATCGCAGGCCGTGTGCACTTCATAGGCAAACTTCCGTTCATGGCTGCCCTTTACAAACAGACCGCAGTCTGGGTCGGTCACACTTTTGCTTACGGTGCGGTCTTGTCTCTTTTTCGGCATGCCTGCTTCTTTCGGAGGTGTTGTCCCGACGCTTTTTCAGCGGCTGCGCTTCCTCCTCAAAGGGCCTTTTCCTGCGTGGTTCCCGGTCGTTGTTTACCGCGTCCATCAGTTCCTGTGTATAGCGTTTGGAGGCTGCCGGGATAACCGCCTTCACCTGCTTCTTCGTGTTGGCGCTGGCCTAGATGTGGGTACCGTCAATAAAGACTGCCTTGGGAGAAAGATAGTCCGCTTCGGCTACTTTCTCCAGAACCCACGTAAAGATTCCTTCCACAGTCTGGGCTGTAAACCGATGGCGGAAATTATAGCAGACATTGGAGAAATGCGGTGTGTATTCTTGCAGGGTATAACCCAGAAACCAACGGTATACCTCGTTCACGGAGATTTCCTCTGCTGTGCGGCGCAGTGAAGGCGACCGTACAGATGCTGAATCAGAACCATCTTGACCAGCACCGCCGGATCAATGTTGGGCCGCCCGTTGTTCTCGCAGTACAGCGGCTCCACCATGCCATACAAATGCTCCCAGTTCACCGCCGCGTCGATCTTCCGAAGCAGATGATTCTGCGGCACCAGATGTTCCGTATCCACTAGTTCCAGCACACCGCGATCCAATTTCCCACGCAGAAGCATCTCTCATCATCCAATACCCATTGTACCGTCTTTAAGATAAAAATGCCCAGCCTTCTGCACTTTTTCGACAGACTGAGCGGGCGTTCGGATTAATCCGAACGCCCGCTCTTTTCAAAAAAAGATCGCTGCTTAGAACCCGAGGCACTGAGCTCAGGAAAGGCAATTCCTCAGAACTGCCAATCCCCCTGCCAGTCCTCACGCCGATGCTCCCGGAACCGGCCATTGCCGGGACGGGGACCGCGGGGGCCATGATTGCCATCGGGACCATGAGCTCCGCGGGGTCCGCCGCCTCCCCGCCCCCTGCCGGGACAGCCGCGCTCAAAGGGAATCTCCCCGTTCGCCCACTCACTCTCGTTTTTGGCCAGCAGTTCTTCCATGGAAGCATTCAGCTTGCTCAGCAGACCGGAAAACTGCTCCTTCTCTTCTTCGGTCAGCCCAACGCACCACGCTTCCGCGGCCTGCCGCCTCGGATTGACGCACTCCTTTTCTGCAGCACGCCCCTTCTCCGTCAGGAAAACGTTCACTACCCGTTTGTTGTCCTCGTTGCGGCGACGCTCCACCAAGCCGGCTTCCTCCAACTTCATGACCAATTCGCCCAGCGAGGAGGGCCGAATATCCAACTCTTCGGCAAGCTCGGATTGGGCCAGGCCATCGTTCTCCGCAAGAACGCGGAGCACAAGCCCCTGTCCGCGCCCGATGCCGCCCTCCATAGGGCCCCGCTTCACGCTGCTATGTTCGCTGTGGATCAATCGGTGTATCAGAATGGTGCAACTGCGGATCTGCTGCAGCAGCACTTCAGATGAATTTCTATCCATCATTGTTCCTCCTGTTTTTTTATTAAGGTACCTTACCATTCGCAGTATACCGCGCTTTTTCCTCCCTGTCAAGCATTATTTTAAGGTACCTTATTAATTAAGTGGAGCAGGGCGCTTCAGTACAGACTGTAGCGCCCTGCTTCTCGTCAGGGATATCCGTTTCGATCCGGGTTTTGCAGGAAAAAGCAGGCTTTTCCCACGTTACCCGGTGTGGTCCCCTTCTCTTTTCGATGCAGGAAATCTATTCCCCGATGATGAACACCAAACCGCGCCTTGACAAAGCGGCTGCGAACTGCTATGATCTCATTGGTTAGCTATAACTAACCAATGAGATCATAATTGTAAGCTGCTTTTGACGAATAGGAAAAACGGAGGAGAACCGGCATGAGCGTTGTAATCATCGGAGGAAACGAGCGCATGGAGCGTCTTTATCAGGAAACTTGTCTGGAACACGGGTGCAAACGAGCCAAGGTGTTCACGCGAGCGGACGGCGAAATTCGAAAAAAGCTGGGCAGCGCGGATCTATATATTCTTTTTACCAATACAGTTTCCCATAAAATGGTGATCTCCGCCCTGGAAGAGGCAAAAAAATGCAACGCCTGCGTGGAGCGCTGTCACAGCAGCAGTCTCTGTGCGCTGCGAACGATCCTGAAAAATCACTGTTCAGAGTGCTGTCGGGAAGCTCTCTGAGTGCCTGGTCGAACCATTTTTTTCATGAATTGGCATTTTACCGCAGGTAGATGGCGGAAGCGTCCCATGGCGGACAAATTTCCGCTCTTTTCGACATAAAATTTTATTTTTCGATTGAAAACGAGGACGGGCGGTGGTATGCTGATACAGGATAGGGAAAGAAGTTCTCCCTCGGCAAAGCCGGAACCGCTGATACAAGCTGATGACTTCTGCTTTGGCAGATGTTGTCAGCTTTTTTCGGTTCAAACGCAAATCCGCCGGAGCGGAGAGAACCAAACCAATACAGGGGGCATTGATTCATGCGCAAATACGCTTTCATCGGGTGCGGCAGCATTGCCGGAGCAATCCTGCGATATCTTCTGGAGCAGACGCAGCATTCCGGTTATCACGGGGCAATTCCGCTGAATACCCTTTTCATCAATCTTACCGGAGCTTTTCTCATGGGCTTTCTCCTGACCGCGGCGCTGGAGTTCCTGGCAGTGGGCGCCGATCTTCGCGCAGGAATGACCACCGGCCTTCTGGGCGCCTACACGACTTTTTCTACCATGTGTAAGGAGGCATCTGTTCTTTTCTTTCAAAGCAATCCTGTCTCTGCGCTGTTTTATCTGGCGGTGAGCGTCTCTGCCGGGCTGGTGGCTGTCTGTCTGGGCGCCGCGTCCGCCCGTGCCGTCGGTGCAAGATACGAGCGGCGGAAAAAGCCCGAACTGCCGGGCGTAGAAGATCCGGAGGCTGACTGAATGGATCTGATGCTTGTGGGAATCGGGGGACTTTTGGGTGGCCTTTCAAGGTTTCAGCTGGGGCAGATTCTCTCCCGAAAGGCAAGCCCCGCCTTCCCTGCAGGAACCTTTCTCATCAATATGACAGGCGCCTTTCTGCTGGGAGTTCTGGCAGGTTCCGACCCGTCCAGACAGCTCTATCTACTTCTGGGAGACGGCTTTCTGGGTGCTTTCACCACCTTCTCCACATTCATGTACGAGGGCTTTCACCTCTTCGAGGGGAGACGGACGCTCAATGCGGCTGTTTACGTGGTCAGCTCTCTCGTCCTGGGTGTTCTGGGGTTCATGCTGGGCTATGGGATCGCGTGGATCCTTTTCTGACTTTCCGGAAGACTCCGGAGAAAAATTCCGCAGTCCTGTGCGGCGCGCCGAAAAGAGGTTCCGAAACCGCATGGTTTTGGAACCTCTTTTCGGAAATTCAGGCAAAACAATGGGGTATGCTCCAGGCCTTGCAGCCGGAAGCATACCCCATTTGAGCGTCCAAAAAAGACTGAGACAGTCTTTTTTCGGGTACCGCAAACTTACTTGCCGAAGGTGCCGGACTGAACCAGCTTCACGGCGTCGGTGATCTTGGCCTGTGTGGCGGAGTCAATCAGGGAGTTGTTGAAGGCGCCGAGATAGATGCAGTTGTTGTCCAAAGTGCCGTAAACAACCTGATTGCCAAAGCTGCCGTCCTCAACCGCCTTCATGCACAGACCCAGCATGCCGCCGTTATCGGTGATGACGGAGCAGGCAACGCAGGGATTCTGGCCCAGCAGGTCGGAGGGCTGGCCGATGTCGATGATGGTGACGGTGCCGTTGTTGGCCTTGTCGATGGCCTGACGGGCGCCGGAGTCAACCGCGGAGGCATCGCCGAAAAAGACGTCGGCGTTTTGATCGATCATGGAAGACGCGAGCTCCATGCCCTTGGCGGTATCATTGAAAGAACCGGCGTAAGCGGAGACAACCTTGATGTTGGAGTTGATGACTTTTGCGGCAGACTCAAAGTTGGAGAGCTTAGCCTTGGTGGTATCCAGCTCCATGCCGCCGATGAAGCCGATCACGCTGGTCTTGGACATGGTTCCGGCGATGATGCCGGCGATGGCACCGATCTGATTGGCATCGGGCAGAATGCTGACGATGTTGGCAGTAGGCAGATCCTCACCGCCGTTCAGAACGGCAAAGTGCACGTTGGGATAGTCGGCCGCAACCTGTTTCACGGCGTCGGTATACTGGTTGCCGGGTGCAAAGATCATATCATAGCCCAGGTCGCAGTAGCTGATCATGGCCGTGGCATAGGCGGACTGATCAATGGAGTCGGTGTAAGCGGTCTGCCAGCCATAGTTCTTGGCGGCATCGACCATGCCGTTGTAGCAGGCGGCGCCCCAGCCGCCATCGGAGATGCTGCTGTCGCAGATCATTGCGACCTTGTAGGTTTTGCCGGAGGCGGCGCTTCCGGACGCGCTGCCGGCAGCGGAGCCCGTGCCGGTTCCAGAGGTGGCGCCGCACGCGGTCAGCGCAAATGCAAGACACATCGCGAGAATCAAAGCAGTCAGTTTCTTCATGTTGTTCTTTCCTCCAATAAGATATTTGAATTATTTCTGCGCGCCGGGGCGGCGCGACACGAACGCAGATTTATTACCGCTCCTCGCGGAAATAGGGCTTGCAGTTTGCCTTGGGGCCTGCATTCTTCTTGCCCAGCGTGGTCAGAGCAACCAGCGTCATGACATAGGGGATCATCTGGAGCAGCTGGTAGGGAATCAGCCCGGAACCAACCTGTAGCCGGAGCTGCAGGGCATCGAAGAAACCGAACAGCAGGCAGGCACCCATGACGCCCGTTGCGGACCAGCGGCCGAAGATGACAGCGGCCAGCGCAATGAAGCCGCGGCCGGCGACGATGCCGTCGGAGTAAGTATTCACATAGCAGGTGGTGAGATACGCACCGCCCATACCGGCGAAAAAGCCGCAGATGATGCAGGCAATATACTTCTGGCGGATGACGTTGATGCCCATGGTTTCGGCGGCCTTCGGATATTCGCCGACGGCCCTGTAATTCAGCCCCGCCTTCGTGCGCTTGAAGAAGATGGCGGTGACGATGACCAGGAAGTAAGCAAAATAAACCATCGGAGTCTGGTTGAACAGCAGCTCGCCCAGCAGCGGGATATCCTTCAGCCCGGGAATTGCCACGGTCTTCATCAGTGTGGCCTGGGCCAGCGTGGAGCTGACGCCGAAGGTCACACGGTAGATAAACGAGGCCAGCGCCGGTGCCAGGATGTTGATGGCCATGCCGTAGACAATCTGGTCCGCGCACAGCGTCACCGTGCAGAATGCGTAAATCATATTGATCAGCACGCCGCCGAAGGCCGCGCACAGAACGCCCAAAAACGGGTTGCCCGTCCAATAGCAGACAAGGAATCCGACCAATGCTCCGAATGCCATGATGCCGTCAAGGCCGATGTTGGTCATACCGGCCCGCTCGGAATAGAGCTCGGCCAGCGCCACGATCAGCAGCGGCGTCGCCATACGTACGGTGGCGATGATTACATCTGAAATAGCTCCCGAACCCATCTTACGTCGCCTCCTTCTTCCTGAAAAGTTTTGCAAAGAACAATTTTACCTCAGGCAGGTGCATCATGGCCGAACCAGCCACCGCGAAAACGATCACCAGAGCCTGGATGATATCGATAACGCTGGTGGGAACGCCGCTGCCCACCTGCATGGTCAGCGAGCCCACCCGCAGCACCGCGAAGAAGTAGGCGACGATCATAGTAGCAATGGGGTCCAGCTGGGCAATCAGCGCGATGGCCACGCCGTCGAAGCCGTAGCTGCCGCCGTAGCCGTTGATCAGGCGGAACTGGGTGCCCAGGATATCACAGGCGCCGCCCATACCGGCAATGGCGCCGGACACGATGAACGCCATCAGCCGGTAGCGGTTGACGGGGAATCCGTTGAACTGGCTGGCGACAGGGTTAAAGCCCACGGCCCGCAGCTGAAAGCCCTTGGACGTCTTAAACAGGAAATACCAGGACATGATGCCCACAAGAACCGCGATCACGATGCCCCAGGTAATGCGCAGCGACGGGAAAATCCGCGCGATCTGGGTGGCGTCGGGAACGGGTGCGGTCTGGGGAACGGAGCCCTCGCGCAAGGCGCTGGTGTATACAAATCCCATAAACAGCGTGGCCACATAGTTCATCATGATCGTGGTGATCATCTCGTTCAGGCCGCGCCAAACCTTCAGCAGGCCGGGGATCAGGCCCCAGATTCCGCCGGCGACGGTTCCCGCCACCACGGCCAGAACGGCCACCGGAAATCCCTGCACCGGAGACAGAAGCGCAACCGCAATGGCAGCCATAGCGCCAAACAGAAACTGGCCCTGACCGCCCAGGTTGAACACGCCGCACCGGTAGGCGAAGCAGGTACACAGGCCGCAGAACATGAGCGGCATGGCGCGTACCACGGTGTTTGCCACATTGGTCACGGTACCGAATGCGCCGAGAAACAGATAGCCCATGGCCTGAAGCGGGTTGGCGCCCAGGCTCAGGATAATCAGCATTCCAATGATAAACGCCAAAACGATGGACAGAATCGGAATGACCAGATTCATTGCTTTATTTTTAGCCATATTGCACCCCTCCCTTACTTGCCGGCCATGGCAAGACTGATTTCCTGAATGGGCGGGTTCTTGCCGGAATATTCGCCCATGACCTCTCCTTCAAACAGCACGATGATGCGGTCGGACAGCTGCAGGACCTCGTCGAAGTCCGCGCTGATGAGCAGCACACTGCAGCCTTTGTCTCTGGCTTCGATCATGCTGTCTCTGACATAACGGGTGGCGCCGATGTCCAGGCCGCGGGTGGGATGGACCGCAATCAGCAGATCCGGCTCCGCTTCCAGCTCCCGGGCAAGAATGATCTTCTGCTGATTGCCGCCGGACAGGGTTCTGGCCTCCTGCAGCAGCGACTGACAGCGGATGTCGTACTTCTCCTGAAGCTTTCCGGTATAATTACGGATGTCCTTCCGCTTCAGGTGCCAGCCGTTGGCGTCGCTGAACCGTTCGGAATCCGTACACTTGAGAACCAGATTATCCTCCACCGTCATGTCGCCCACCAGACCCATCAGGTTCCGGTCCTCGGGGATATTGGAGACGTGCTCGTCGATAAATCCGTGGGGAGAGAACACAGCCGGCACCTTGCCCTTGAGCAGAAACGCTCCCGACTCGGGCTGGATCACGCCCGCGGCCAGCTGCGCCAGCTGGCTCTGGCCGTTTCCGTCCACACCGGCGATTCCCAGGATCTCGCCCTTGCCGATTTTCAGTGTGACGTCGCTCAGGCCGCCGTGCTTGACGCCCTTTCTGTAGGAGACGTCCTTCAGCTCCATGATGGGTTGACCCGGAACGTCGACCTTCCGGTAGATCGCTTCGGAAAGCTCGCGCCCGATCATCAGGTTCGCCATTTCCTGGCTGGTGGTCTTGCCGGCGTCCAGCGTGCAGACGGTCTCGCCCGCGCGGAGGATGGTGACGCGATTGGATACATGCAGAACCTCGCGCATTTTATGGCTGATAAAGATAATGCTCTTTCCCTCGCTCTTGAGCTTATCAATGATGCTGTACAGACCCTCGACCTCCACGTCTGTCAGCGCGGCGGTGGGTTCGTCTAAAATCAACAGCTCAGCACCCCGGTAGAGTGCCTTCAGAATCTCAACGCGCTGCTGCGCACCCACCGAAATCTCCGTGATCTTCGCGTCCAGCTCCACATTCAGACCGTAGCGCCAGGATAAATTCAGAATCTCTTTCTTACGCTCTTTGGGTTGGATAAACTGGCCCTTGGTCTGTTTGTCGCCGAGGATGATGTTTTCGAAAACAGTCATTGCCTCGACCAGCATGAAGTGCTGATGCACCATTCCGATGCCCAGCTTCACCGCCTGAGCCGGGGATTCGATCTTCACCTTCTGGCCGTGAAGATAGATATCTCCCGCAGAGGGCTGATACAGCCCGATCAGCACATTCATCAGCGTTGACTTGCCAGCTCCATTTTCCCCAAGAAGAGTGTGCACCTCGCCCGCACGGACATCGAAGTTCACATTTCGGTTCGCATAAAATTCTCCGAACTGCTTCGAAATCCCTTCCATTCGCAGAAGCTCTTCCATCATTACGTCTCCTTCCTTCTTTGCAGATATGACGGCATACGCATTAAATAACAAATATCATTTGTACACTTTGCTTAAAGAATAACAGACGTTCCGTTCGGGAACCGTACGAAAAGCACCTGCTTCTTAAAACAATCTTAATTTTCCTTCGAGACACAGAAAATATTGAAACGGACCGGGGCGAACGCTCCGGTTTCCCCCGAAACTTCCAAAAAAATCCGGCCGGCAGCCGGCCACGGAGCCTCCCGACTCCGTGTTCATCGGGCAGAACGAAGACGGGATATTCAAAAAAATATCCCGAACCGCAAGACATTTTGTCACAAAGATGATACTATGAAAAAAGATCGTACTTCAGACAGAAAACCGGAGGGCGGCGATTGCCCGGCTGACCCTGCAGGCAGGAGTTTTTCCACGGAGACCACGAAGGAGTTTACTTATGAAACGGATGCGGCTGTCACCGAAAGCGCTGGGGGTATTTTTTATTACGCTGATTCTTTTTCTGGGAATCACGGCTCTGATTGAAGTGAGCCGGCAATACCGGGAAAAGGAGCAGATGAAGTATATCGCCAGCACCGTCAGCGCTCAGACCTACGAGATCTTGTCGGAAAAGCTCAGCAAAGCGGAGACACTGGAAGCGCTCATCATCAAGAATAACGGCGGCACCGAGGATTTTGATAAGGTGGCCGAGCTGATCGTGTCCGGAGATCGCATCCGAAACGTGCTTCTGGCCCCCGGCAGCGTGGTGACCAACGTGTATCCGCTGGAGGACAACGAAAAGGTTCTGGGGGTGGATCTTACCGGCACCGCTCCCGGCAATAAGGAAGCCGTGTACTCTATTAAAAATGACGCGCTGACTATGGCAGGCCCCTTTGAACTGGCGGAGGGCGGAGTCGGAATTGCCGGACGGCTTCCCATTCATTTGAACGGAAGGTTCTGGGGCATTGTGGCCGTGACGCTGGACTACCCCGAGGTTCTGAGCGGCATCAATTCCATTCAAAACCTCCGTGACCAGGGGTTCGGCTGTGAGCTGTGGCGCATCAATCCCGATACGGGAGCACACCAGACGATCCTCTCCACCGACGGAATTGCCAAAGATCACGCTTTCAACCTCCCCTTCTCCATTTTCAATGCGGAGTGGAACGTCTCCGTCTATCCCAAAGCCCCCTGGTATGCCCATGTTTCCGTATGGCTTTATGTCGCGGCCAGTCTTTTTCTGAGCATGGCGGCGGCCGTGGACGTCTCCCGGGTGCATACCATTCAGCTCATGGACAGGCAGATTTCCGAAGGCAGCATCCGGGAACTGCAGGCGCAGGTGGAACGGGACCGCCTGAACGTGCTGCTGACACAGATCAACTCCCACTTTTTCTACCATACGCTCAACGCCATCCAGGCGCTGATTGTTCTGGAACCGGAAAAAGCCTATAAGATGACGGAGGACTTCTCCCGTTTTCTGCGCTTCAAGGTTGACAGTATTGGGATCGGGCGCGGCCTCGTTCCGTTCAAGGACGAGATGCGCTCAGTCAGGGCCTATGCCGACATCAACGCCGTTCTCATGGGGGACCGGCTGAACATGGTATATGATTTAATCGACGCGGAGTTTATGATCCCCGTGCTCACGATCCAGCCGGTTGTGGAAAATGCAATCGTCCACGGGATCACGCCTCTCGTGGGCGGCGGCACGGTGCGCGTGAGCCTGCGGAAGGACGGCGCCTTCTTTGAGGTGACGGTGGAGGACAGCGGCGAGGGGTTTGCACCGGTGGAAAAAGAGGGCGGCATCGGTCTTACAAATATCAGAGCAAGATTGGAAAAGCACCGGGACTGCTCCATCACGATTGAGAGCGCGCCGGGAAAGGGGACCAAGGTGACGCTCCGGTATCCGGAGGATCTGTCCAGGGAGTATCGCGAATGAAAACAATTCTGGTAGACGACATCCTTCTTGACATGCGGCTTTTCGAGCTGAAATGTTCCGACATGCCGGAGTTTGAAATCGTCGGTAAATTTACGGACCCGGCGGAGGCGGTGGAGTTCGCCACCCACAACGTGGTGGAATTTGCTCTGCTGGACATCGACATGCCGGGAATGAGCGGCATCGAGCTGGCGGTGAAGCTGCGCACTCTATGGCCGGGCATCATCATTGTGTTCGTCACAGCCCATCCCCGCTTCGCAGTGGAGGCGCTGCGCATGAAGGCGGATTATATAGTGTTCAAGCCCTTTGACCGGGACGACATCGCGGATGTGCTGGAGCGGGCGAAGCTCCTCCAGAAGCGCCAGGAAAAGCGGGTGCATTTCCACACCTTCGGCTACTTTGAGATGCTGGTGGACGGAAGGCCCGTCCGCTTTCACTCCGCCAAGGCCAAGGAGCTGATGGCACTGTGCGTTTATTACGAGGGCAGAAACGTCTCCATCTACGATATCATCGAGCATCTGTGGGAGGACAGCGACAACAAGAGCACGGAAAACACCGGCTACCGGCGCACCATCAAGGAACTGTGGGACACCCTGCGGGAGTATCAGGCCGAGGAGATTTTCGTGCGGGAGCGGGGAAACTGCCGAATCCGGCGGGAGCTGGTCTCCTGCGATTACTATGACTTCTGGGCCGGCAACCCGGACGCCGTCTCCCGTTTCGACGGCCGCTTTATCAGCGACTATTCCTGGGCGGAAGAGGCCATCTATCAGATGTACGAGAGCAAGAGCCGGCGCAAAAAGCAGTGACCCTCCGTTTTGCGCCGGAGCGCTTCTGAAACCGGACGGATGCGGAAAGACGATGCGGCGGGTCTTCGCCCTTTCCCTGCGGGCTCCTCAGGAATATGGAAATTTCTGTTCGAACCCGCTTGTTCCGGGTCTTCCGTTTCAAGGCCAGTTTTGCTATACTGAAAATATCCTAATAAAACTGGAGGAACGCGCCTTGTTTTTCAATCCATTTTTAGGGGGATCAGTTTTTGGATTCTCCCTCTTTTCCCTCCTCTTCACCGTCATGTTTGTGGTGGTGTTTGCCCTGATTATCGTGCAGATTTTCCGGGGCGCCCGCCAGTGGAAAAAGAACAACGACTCCCCCGTCCTCACCGTGGACGCTGCTGTGGTGGCAAAGCGGACCAACGTCAGCCATTCCAGCCATCATACAGGTTCCGATGCAATGACCAACACCACCTCCTCCACCACGTACTACGTGACGTTTCAAGTCCCAAGCGGAGATCGCATGGAGCTTCATGTACCGGGTACGGAATACGGGCTGCTGGCCGAGCAGGACAGCGGGAAGCTGACCTTTCAGGGCACCCGCTATCTGGGCTTTGAGCGCGACATGGGTTAAATATCGGGTGGAATATCCCCGCGTCCCTGCCCCACAATATACTCTCCCATAAATACGAAAGGAATCAGATTATCTTGCTAAAGATCGAGAATATCAAAATATCACCGGAGGCCGGCCTTGCCGCGGTAGCGGCGGAAGCCGCCCGGCTTCTGAAGCTCCGGGAGAAGGACATCACCTCCCTTCGGATTCTCCGCCGGAGCGTGGACGCCCGGGAAGAGGTTCGTCTGGTATACACGGTGGCGGTGGAGACAGAGGGTGAGGCCGCGGTGCTGCGGCGCGTCCACTCCACCCGAGTGAGCCGGATGGCTGCGCCGGTGCCGTTTTCTCTGCCTGCCGCTCTGCCTGCGCCGGCGGTGCCGCCTGTGGTGGTGGGCGCCGGTCCGGCGGGACTCTTCTGCACGCTGGTGCTGGCGGAGGCCGGGCTGCATCCCATTCTTTTGGAGCAGGGCCGCAGCGTGGAGCAGCGCCGCGCCGATGTGGAACGGTTCTGGTCCACAGGCGAGCTGGACGCCGCGTCGAACGTCCAGTTCGGTGAGGGCGGCGCCGGTACGTTTTCCGACGGCAAGCTGAACACCGGTACTCGGGATTCCCGCCACCGCTGGATTCTGGAGCAACTGGTCTCCTGCGGTGCGCCGGAGGATATTCTGATCGACGCCAAGCCCCATGTGGGTACGGACAAGCTGCACATCGCTCTCGTCGGCCTGCGGCACAGACTGCAGGCGTTGGGCGCAGACATCCGGTTTGAAAGCAGACTGACCGACATGGAGGTCCGGCAGGGCACTGTCACCGCCGTAACCGTCGCGGGCCCGGCGGGAACCTATTCTCTGCCCTGCCGCACTCTGGTACTGTGCCCGGGTCATTCCGCCCGGGACACCTTCCGGCTGCTGCTGGAGAAGGGCGTGCCCATGGAGGCCAAGGCTTTTGCCGTGGGCGTGCGGATTGAGCACCGCCAGGCAGACATTGACGCCGTCCAGTATCGGCAGTACGCGGGGCATGCGGGACTGCCGGTCTCCGCCTACAAGCTGTCCTGTCACCTGCCCGAGGGGCGGGCCGCCTACTCGTTCTGCGTCTGCCCCGGAGGTGAGGTGATTGCCGCCGCGTCGGAGGAGGGCCGGGTGGTCACCAACGGCATGAGTGAATTTGCCCGAAACCGGGAGAATATCAACGGCGGGCTGCTGGTGAACGTGACGCCGGAGGATTTCGGCGGAGACGGTGGCCCACTGGCCGGCATCGCTTTCCAGCGAAGACTGGAGGAGGCCGCCTTTGCGCTGGGCGGCGGCGGCTTCCGCGCTCCCTGCCAGCGCGTGGAGGACTTTTTAGCCTGCCGCCCCAGCACCGGGCCCGGCCGTGTGCGGCCCAGCTACCGCCCCGGCGTGACCTTCTGCGACCTGCACGACTGCCTGCCAGAATTCGTGTGCCGGACACTGGAGGGCGCTCTGCCCGTACTGAATCAGAAGCTGAAGGGCTACTGCGATCCTGATGCCCTTCTGACGGCAGTGGAGAGCCGCAGCTCCTCGCCGGTGCGGATTTTGCGGGACGGCACGGGCCAGTCGTCCATGCGGGGCCTGTACCCCTGCGGCGAGGGCGCCGGCTATGCCGGGGGCATTCTGTCCGCCGCCGCAGACGGAATGCGCATCGCAGAGCAGATCTGCGGCACATTATCGGAACAGGGAGGAATTTGATTCATGAACCGTAACATCTGTGTCTGCCTGGAGTTTCTGACAGAGGAGCACCGGGCTCAAATTGAGGAAACCGCCCGCAAATGCGGCTTCGCCGTCCGGTTTTTTACCCCGGAGCAAGAGGCGGAGGCCAGGGCCGTTCTGCCGGAGTGCGAGGTTCTCTATGCCCACTCCGTTGAATTGGCGCGCTCCGCCACCGCCACACTGAACTGGTATTGCTGCTCCTGGGCGGGCGTGGAACCCTACTGCCGGGACGAGCGCATTTTTGCCAACTCGGACTGCCTGCTGACCAACTCCGCCGGCGCCTACGGCGTCACCATCGCCGAGCATCTGCTCATGGTGACCCTGATGCTGCTGCGCCGGATGCCGGAGTTCGGGCAGGTGATCCAGAATCGCGCTTGGTCCGGACAGCTGCCCATGCGCTCCATTCTGGGCAGTGAGATCACGGTGCTGGGCGCCGGCAACATTGGCTCCACCTTTGCGGAGCGGGCAAGAGCCCTGGGGGCCGCCCACATCGTGGGCGTCAGCCGCTCCGGGAGGGCACGGGCGGCGGTCTATGACGAGCTGTTTCCCATCTCCCGCCTGGATGAGGTTCTGCCCCGGACCCACATCCTGGTGATGGCGCTGCCCGGTACCCGGGATACGCAGAATCTCCTGTCCAGAGAGCGCATTGCTCTGCTGCCCTCCGACGCCATCGTCGTCAACGTGGGCCGCGGCAACGTGCTGGATCAGGATGCCCTGATGGATGCCCTGAACGGCGGTGCTCTGGCCGGCGCGGCGCTGGACGTGATGGTGCCGGAGCCGCTGCCGGAGGATCACCCGCTTTGGGATACCAAAAATCTCATTCTCACGCCCCATATTGCGGGGAATATGTCGCTGGGCTATACCTGCGACATCAACGTCCGTATGTTCTGCGAAGATTTGGAACGCTACGCTGCCGGTCAGCCTCTGAAGCATCAGGTGGATCGGAAGCTGGGCTATTAAAGGAGGTCATCAATCATGAACAATTTCACCTTCTATTCCCCCACGCTGTTCGCTTTCGGCTCAGGCGAGGAGCGCGGCACGGGTGCGCTGGTACGCCAGTTCGGCGGCACCCGGGTCCTGCTGGTTACCGGCGGCGGCTCCGTCCGCCGCAACGGCGCCTACGCCGGCGTGACCGCTTCTCTCACCGAAGCCGGCATTCCCTTTTCCGAGCTGTCGGGGATTCAGGCCAATCCGCTCAGCGGCAAGGTATATGAGGGCATTGACCTTTGCCGTACGCAGGGCTGTGACTTCCTGCTGGCGGTGGGCGGCGGCTCTGTGATAGACACCGCCAAGGCCATCGGCGTCGGCGCCCTCTACTCCGGTGACTTCTGGGACTTCTTCTCCGGGGCAGCCGCAGTGGAGAAATCACTGCCGGTGGGCGTGGTGCTGACCATTGCCGCCGCGGGCAGCGAGGGCAGCGACAGCTCCGTCATCACCCATGAAAACGGAAATCTGAAGTGGGGCATGCGGAAAACCGACCTCATTCGTCCCAAATTTGCCGTGATGAACCCGCAGTTCACCTGTTCTCTGCCGGCGTACCAGACTGCCTGCGGCGCGACGGACATGATGGCCCACATCATGGAGCGGTATTTCACCAACACCACGGAGGTGGAGGTCACCGACCGTCTGTGCGAAGCGCTTCTGAAAACCGTGATCGAAATGGCGCCTAAGGCAATCGAGAACCCCGACGACTACGGTGCCCGGTCCAATCTGATGTGGGCGGGGATGCTGGCCCACAACAACTCCTGCGGTGTCGGCCGGGATCAGGACTGGGCCAGTCACCAGATGGGGCACGAACTGTCCGCACAGTATAACTGCGCCCACGGCGCCAGCTTGGCCGTGATTTTTCCGGCGTGGATGCAGTATGTCATGGGGCACGATGTGGCGCGGTTCGCCCAGTTCGCCGTCCGCGTGTTTGACTGCGAGCTGAACTTTGCCCACCCCGAGTCCACGGCCCAGGAGGGCATCCGGCGTCTGAGCCTGTTCTTCCACTCCATCGGTATGCCCACCACCTTCCACGAGATCGGCGCCCGGGCAGAGGATATCCCCCTCATGGTGGATCATCGGGCGCAGAAACCGGACGGTTTCCCCTTCGGCGGATTTGTGAAGATCAATCCCCCGGATATGGAGGCCATTCTCCGCCTTGCGGCGGGTCAGTAAACAGTCTCGCCGGAAACTCGCGCCAGAGCAAAAAAAATCCCAACCGGTATCCCAAAGCACAAACGTTTTGGGATGCCGGTTTGCGGAATTGTAACAATTAAACCGACTAAACATTTGAAATTTGCGGGATTTACGCCACGGTTCCTCCCGCAGAATTGGATTGACAATTCAAATCCCGGTGTTATACTGTATTGGGTAAACAATTAAATGCTTATCGGTAGGTGAGGCTACCGCAGGGATACGGGTTGCTGCCGCGGAATAGTGGAGACACTATGAGAAGGTGAACAGACTATGTCGTTTCAAGGCATAGTATAATGCAATTTCATTGCCCTGCAGAGTTAAAGCTTAGACGTGAGTATCGGTTGAAAGGCGTGCTGCGGCATGCGTAACATCTCCTACCAGGCCTGAACTTTGGTAGGGGCTTTTTTATGCCCCAAAAGACCCTTTTGGGATTTCACAGATCAAGAGAGGTGAGAAAAATGGACGAAGGAAGTAGTCGAGGCATAAAACCTGACGGGCGAAGTACCGGGAAAAACGGGAGGCCGACCTGCCGGCATGGCTTCCTCCTGTTTTTCTCATTTCATCAACGATAGAATTTCAGGCACTTTTTCCCCGCGTTTTGTGTCTTACTTCCTTTAGTTTATCCACAAGAGATTGTGGAGGCTTAGCCACAGCGATAAACTAACATTGGAGGATAAGGCCATGAAAAAGAAAATCATTCAGGCGGCGCCGGGCTCGGTGTCGCCTGTGGCAAAGCAGCTCATCGCAGCCGGTGGGATGGAGACGGAAGAGCTGCTGCAAACATTTCATACCACTTTATGCGGATACGATGAGGAGACGGCGGCGGAGCGCAGGGACGAATTCGGGAGCAACACGATCTCCCATGAGCGGCCAGAGCCGCTGTACAGGCGGCTGATCGGCGCGTTTGTCGACCCCTTCACCATGGTGCTCTTTATTCTGGCGGGCATCTCGCTGGTAACCGACGTTATCATCGCTCCGGCAGGCAGCAAAGACCCCCGGACGGTCATCATCATCTGCACAATGGTGCTCATCAGCGGCCTGCTCCGATTCGTTCAGGAGACCCGCTCCAACCATTCGGCAGAGAAGCTCACGGCTCTGGTCCACACCACCGCAGCAGCTGCCCGGGGGAGCGATGGCCGGAAGGAAGTTCCCCTTTCGGAGATGGTACCGGGGGACATCGTGTATCTTGCCGCGGGGGACATGATCCCCGCCGACGTCCGCATTCTCTCCTGCAAGGACCTGTTCGTCAGCCAGTCCTCCCTCACGGGGGAGAGTGAACCCCTGGAAAAGTTTGACCGTCCTGTCACGGACAGCGTCAAAAGCCCGCTGGAGCTTTCCAACCTTGCGTTTCTGGGCAGCAACGTCATCAGCGGCTCCGCCGCGTGCATCGTTCTGGCCACTGGGGACTACACCTGCTTCGGTTCCATGGCGAAAACCATCACCGGCAGGCAGGTTGTCACCGGCTTCGAAAAGGGCGTCAATTCCGTCAGCTGGCTGCTGATCCGATTCATGATGTGCATGGTGCCGGTGGTCCTGCTGGTCAACGGCTTCACCAAGCACGACTGGCTTCAGGCGTTTCTTTTCGCGCTCTCGGTGGCGGTTGGTCTGACCCCGGAGATGCTGCCCATGATCGTAACCACAAATCTGGCCAAGGGCGCGGTCTCCCTGGCCAAGAAGAAGACCGTGGTCAAGCATCTGAACTCCATGCAGAATTTCGGCGCCATGGACGTCCTCTGCACCGACAAAACCGGAACCATTACCCAGGACCGGGTTGTGCTGGAACGCTATCTGGACATTCACGGCAACGAGGACGAGCGGATTCTGCGCCATGCATTTTTAAACAGCTACTATCAGACCGGACTGAAAAATCTGATGGACATTGCCATTCTGGGTCACGCCAAATCCGAGCCGTACCGCTCCCTGCAGGAGCGGTACGAAAAGGTGGATGAGATCCCCTTTGATTTCAACCGTAGGCGGATGAGCGTTGTGATCCGGGATCACGACGGCAAAACCCAGCTGATCACCAAGGGCGCCGTGGAGGAGATGCTGTCCATCTCCGCCTTCACCGAATACAACGGCAAGGTGGTAAACCTGACCGACGAGCTGCGCGGGGAGATTCTCTCCACCGTGGAGCGGCTGAACGGAGAGGGGATGCGGGTTCTGGCGGTGGCCCAGAAGACCAATCCGTCTGTGGAGGGCGTCTTTTCGGTCAAAGACGAGTCCAGCATGGTGCTGCTCGGTTACCTCGCCTTCCTGGATCCCCCGAAAGAGAGCGCCACCGCGGCCATTCTGGCGTTGAATGAATCCGGTGTTGCGGTCAAGGTACTGACCGGAGACAACGACATGGTCACCCGGTGCATCTGCAATCAGGTGGGCCTGAAGGTGAACAATCTCCTGCTGGGCTCCGATGTGGACGACATGGACGACGCAGTGCTTTCGGAGGCCGTGGAGCAGACCAGCGTTTTCGCAAAGCTGAGCCCCCAGCAGAAAGCCCGCATCGTCCGAATTCTGCGGGCCAGCGGGCATGTGGTGGGCTTTATGGGCGACGGCATCAACGACGCGGCAGCCATGCACGAGTCCGACGTGGCCATCTCCGTGGATTCCGCGGTGGACATCGCCAAGGAATCCGCGGACATCATCTTGCTGGAAAAGGACCTCATGGTTCTGGAACAAGGCGTGCTGGAGGGTCGCCGCACCTTCGGCAACATCATCAAGTATATTAAAATGACCGCCAGCTCCAACTTCGGCAACATGCTTTCGGTGGTCACTGCCAGCGCATTTTTGCCCTTTCTTCCGATGCAGCCCATCCAGATCCTGTTCCTGAATCTGCTCTACGATTTTTCCCTCATCGCCATTCCGTGGGACAATATGGACGAGGAATATCTCAAAAAGCCCCGCAAGTGGGATGCCTCCTCCATCGGCAACTTTATGCGCTGGATGGGGCCGTCCAGCTCGGTGTTTGACATCCTCACCTATCTCCTCCTGTTCTTTGTCATCTGCCCCGCCGCGGCGGGCGGCGCTTACCATTCCACAGGCGTCAACCGGGAGCTGTTCGTCCGTCTATTCAACTCCGGCTGGTTCGTGGAGAGCCTGTGGTCCCAGACTCTGGTAATCCACATGATCCGCACGCCGAAAATCCCGTTTCTCCAGAGCAGGGCATCCCGTCCTGTGCTGCTGGTGACCTGCGCTTCCATCGCGGCCGGAACCGTCATCCCCTATACCGCGTTTGGGCGACTGCTGGACATGACCGCCATGCCCGCCGGCTACTTTCCCTGGCTGATTGTCATCATTCTGGGGTATATGGTGCTGGCTACTGTTCTCAAGACCAAATTCCGTCACCGGTTCGGCGAGCTGTTGTAACCGACAGGTCTTACCGTCAAATCGCCTGTGATCACCGGGTCATTAAAAGGGCGCAGCTTTCAGGCTGCGCCCTTTTTGAATGATTGGAACCGGAACAGAAACTTCCTATGCCTTATCTGGGTGCCCGGATGATTGCCCGGCGCAGCAGCAGCCAGTTGATCCCGATGATCACGGCGGAGAGCAGCAGGCAGGAGAGCATGAAATTCCAGGCGCTGGCTCCCCAGAAGCCGATGATGGCGGTGTAAGCCCGGGAGAGAATCGGATGGAGTGCCGAGGCCCGGTAAATGGACCAGGGAATCAGATTGAGCAGGACCGGAATCGAAACACCCACCGCAATGGCCCACCGTTTGCTCAGCCGCCAGAACAGCAGCGAGAAAAATTGGCCGGACACCGCCAGCAGGAAGGTCAGGCAGGCGTTGAAAAGCACGCTGTCGACATGCTGGCCAAAGGTGAGTATCAGGGTTTTATCGCCCCACAGATAGATGAGCTGGTAAAGATCGCCGGCGTAAAACCAGAAGTGATCACCCGCGAAGAATTGAAACAGGCCGGTCACTGCTTCCAGCACGGCAGCCACCGCAACTGCCAATACCGCCAGCGCCAGCAGCTCCGCCTGATAGGACGTACTCCGGGACAGGCCGAACTGATTCATCAGTCTCAGCTTTTCCCGGCAGTCCGCAACACCCAGTACAAACAGAAAAATGCAGGACGCCGTTGCTAACCCGGAGAGTGCCATATTGTTGCCATTCCCATTGACCGACACCTGCACGGTAAAAAACACCATGACCAGCACGATCACACCAACAAATACTCCGGCCGACCGGCAGTAGTCCTTCAGAGTATACCGGAACGCCGGCATCAAATGCTTCTTCATTTCCGGTCCTCCTCGTTCATCAGGCTGATAAAATAGTCCTGCAGGTTGACCCGCCCCAGCTCCAGGCCGGCAGGCAGAGGCTGCCCCGACGTCCCCTGAACACAGGCCGTCTTCAGTCCCCCGATCACTGACTCGCTCAGGACGGTTCTCCCGTCCAGATAGCCATCCAGCAGCGCCGTGGGTCCGGTGATGGTGCGCACATCCGCCGTCAGTTCCTCGGTGGGAGCGTCCTTCAGAATGCACCCCTCCCGGATGATGACGGTGTGCTCAATGATGCCCGCCACTTCGGCAATCAGATGGGTGGAAATCACAATGGTGCAGGGGTTATCCGCGTACTTCCGCAAAAGCAGCTTGTAGAACAGATCCCGGTGCTGGGCGTCCAGACCCAAAACCGGTTCGTCCAGCAGGAGGTAGGGCGTATTGACGCACAGGCCCAGCACCAGCTGAAAAATTGAGCCGTAGCCTGTGGAAAGATTCGTGATCTTCTGTTTCAGATTCAGCCCGAACTGCTTTGCAAGATCCTCCGCACCGACCCGGTCAAACTCCGGATAAAAAAGTTTCACAGCGTCAAACGCCTGCCGGACCTTCATTGTATCCGGGAATAAATTCTTCTCTCCCTGCAGAAACAACAAACCCAGCGCAGCGTCGGTGTCGGCCGGGATTCCGTCCACCGTCACCGAGCCGGCATCCGGATACATCCGGCTGGACAGAATATTCATCAGCGTGGATTTCCCGGCGCCGTTATTGCCCAGAAGACCGTAAATCCGATTTTCTCCAAAGGTCATCGTCACGTCATTCAGCGCCTGCGTTCCGCCGAAGCGCTTGCTGACGCCCCGTAATTCAATTGCCATCTTCCTCAAATCCCCTTTCAACCAGCTGTGCCAGCTCCGCTGCGGTCAACCCCAGATTTCTGGCCTCCCGTACCGCGGTTTCAATATAGTCGTGATAGAACCGCTCCCGCCGCTGCCCCCGCAGCTTCTCTTGTGCCCCAATGGCCACAAACATGCCGACCCCTCTCTTCTTATACAGCAGTCCTGCATCCACCAGCAGGTTGATCCCCTTCAGCGCGGTGGCGGGATTAATCCGGTAATTCACCGAATACTCAGTGATGGATGGCACCTGACTTTCCTCCGGATAGGCCCCTGAGAGGATTCCCTCCTCCAGCCGGTCCGCCAGCTGCAGAAAAATCGGCCGGTCCTCCGTAAACGTCACGCAGGTCTCCCCTTTCCGTTATATAGTTAATTAGTCTAGTAACTAACCGCATAGCTATAGTAGCACCAGCTATTTTTACTGTCAATATAAATTTTTTTGTGTTGCAAAAGCGACTTCCATGTGTAAAATATTATGATATTCTAATATCATGAAAATGAAAGAAAAAAGCGGTGAAACGATGGAAATCCGGATAAACTATGAGGACAAGGCAACCGTGCTGAAAGCCCTGTCCAATCCTGTTCGGCTCCAAATCGTCCACGGTCTTTTGCTGGCCGGCTGCCGCAATGTGAGCTGCATGGAGCGGAGTATCGGCATGTCGCAATCCTGTGTCTCCCAGCATCTTCAGAAGCTGCGCTCAGAGGGAATTCTATCTGCCGAGCGCACTGGGAACGAAGTTTACTACCGGGTAACATCCCGGGAGGCAGCGCGGATCATTGCGGCACTATTGGATGAGGAGGTCGATCGATATGCCCTGTGATGTACTGGTCATCGGCGGCGGCCCGGCGGGTCTGTCGGCGGCAATTAATCTGAGAGCGCGGAACAAAGCCGTGCTGGTGGTCACCAATCCGCCGGAGGAAAATCCCCTGTGGAAATCCGAAAAAGTAGACAATTATCCCGGACTGCCGGGGATGACCGGTGAGGAACTGCTGAACGCCCTCCGCAGTCACGCGGAGGCGTCCGGCGTGGAATTTCTGACCGGAAAGGTACTCAGTGCCGTGTTTTCGGCGGACAGCTGGTACGTCAGCGTGGGCTCGGACGTGCAGGAGGCCCGGGCGCTGGTGTTGGCCGCCGGTGTGGCGCGGGGAAAGAAATTTCCCGGCGAAGAGGAATTTTTGGGCAAGGGCATCAGCTACTGCGCCACCTGCGACGGTATGCTCTACCGCAAACGGGCGGTGGCGGTGCTGGGTTGGACCGACTCCGCCCAGCATGAGGCTGACTACCTGCGCAGCATTGGCTGCTTGGTCACCTATTATGACCGCCCCAAATCCTGTGAAATCAACGGCGCGGGCAAGGTGGAATCCGTCACCTGCGACGGAGAGACCGTATCCGTGGAGGGTGTGTTCCTACTGCGGCCCAGCGTTGCGCCGGATGACCTGTTCCCCGGCTTGGCTACCGAAAAAGGATATGTAATGGTGGATCGGAAGATGGCCACCTCTCTGCCCGGTCTATTTGCCGCAGGGGACTGCACCGGCGGTCCGCTGCAGGTCGCAAAGGCCACCGGCGAGGGCCTCATTGCCGGGCAGAGTGCCGCCGGCTATGTGGATGCTTTCAACAGAAAACAGAAATAAAGAGAAACACAAGAAAGGATTGATTCAGTATGGCATTACAACATTTAAAAACCTCCGAATTTGACGCGGCAGTGGAGGCTGCCCCCCTGGCAGTGGTGGACTTCTGGGCTTCTTGGTGCGGCCCCTGCAAGATGCTTTCCCCCGTCATTGAGTCCCTGGCTGAGCAGTACGACGGCAAGGCTCTGGTGGGAAAGGTCAACGTGGATGAGGAACCGGATCTGGCTCAGCGGTTCGGCGTCATGAGCATCCCCACCGTAGTATTTCTGAAGAGCGGCGAGGAGATTGATCGGCTGGTGGGGGTCATGCCCGCCGGAGCGTTCACTTCCGTACTGGACAAGAATCTGTAAGCAGTGAAAAGAAGTCCCGGGCGGTTCATAAGACCGCCCGGGACTTCTTTGGCTCAGGAATCCGGCGATGGAGACGCCGGCCAAACCCCCATAAAAAGACGCCACAGAATCCCGAGGGATCCTGTGGCGTCTTTTTATTTTGCGTATTCCACCGCGGTGGTCTCCCGCAGAACATGAACCTTGATTTGACCGGGGTATTCCATTTCCTCCTCGATCTTCTTGGCCAGGTCCCGGGCCAGAATAATCATCTGGTCCTCGGAGACGATTTCGGGTTTCACCATTACGCGGACTTCGCGGCCCGCCTGTATGGCGTAGGCCTTCTCCACACCGGGATAGGTCCCGGTGATGGTCTCCAGCTGCTCAAGACGCTTGATATAGTTTTCCAGATTTTCGCGCCGTGCTCCGGGACGGGCCGCGGAAATTGCATCCGCCGCCTGCACCAGACAGGCCACGATGGTTCTGGGTTCCACGTCGTTGTGATGGGCCTCAATGGCGTGGATGACATCCTCCCGCTCCTTATACTTGCGGGCAAACTCAACACCCAGCGCCACATGGGTGCCCTCCATCTCATGGTCGATGGACTTTCCGATATCATGGAGCAATCCGGCACGCTTGGCGGTCTGCACATCGGCACCCAGCTCTGCGGCCATCATGCCTGCAATATGAGACACCTCGATGGAGTGCTGCAGCACATTCTGGCCGTAGCTGGTGCGGTAGTGCAGCCGGCCCAGCATTCTGACCAGCTCGGGATGCAGACCCCGGACGCCGGTTTCAAAGGTGGCGCGCTCGCCCTCGGACTTGATGACGGCATCCACCTCACGACGGGCCTTCTCCACCATCTCCTCGATATGGGTGGGATGAATCCGGCCGTCGGAAATAAGCTTTTCCAGTGCCAAACGGGCAATTTCACGGCGAACCGGCTCAAAGCAGGACACCGTGATGGCCTCCGGCGTGTCGTCGATGATCAGATCGACGCCGGTCAGCGTTTCAATCGTGCGGATATTGCGGCCCTCGCGGCCGATGATACGGCCCTTCATCTCGTCATTGGGCAGGGGAACCACACTGACGGTCATTTCAGCCACCTGATCGGCGGCACACCGCTGAATTGCCTGTGCCACCACTTCGCGGGCCCGAGCTTCACTCTCTTCTTTCATGCGGGACTCGACCTCTTTGATCTTGAGGGCGGTCTCGTGGGTAACTTCATTTTCCACCTGGCTGATGAGATACTTTTTCGCCTCATCTGCTGTCAGGCCGGAAATGCGCTCCAGCTGCTCCATCTGGCCGCGCTTAATGGTCCTAATCTCCTCGGTCTCCTTGTCCAGTGTACTATGCTTCTGGGACAGGAGCTCCTCTTTTTTCTCAATGGCTTCCGTCTTGCGGTCGATGGTTTCTTCCTTCTGCTGCAGACGGTTTTCCTGCCGCTGGAGCTCGGCTCTGCGCTCTTTTACTTCCTTTTCATACTCGCTGCGACTCTTTAAAATCTCCTCTTTGGCTTCCAGCATGGCCTCACGCTTCTTTGACTCGGCGCTTTTGATTGCCTCATTGATGATGCGCTTGCCCTCTTCCTCTGCGCTGGAAATCTCCCTTTCAGATACTTTTTTCCGGTAGCGAATACCGAGCGGGAAGCCAATCGCACAGCCAATCACCAGCGCTATGATGGTGAACGCAATATGCATGGGATCCACGATTGGTTTACCTCCTGTTGATAAAAATACGCTTTCGTATACGGGCGGGCGGACCCGTCCGGTGGATTTGTAGAAAACAATCAAAAGATTCCCCTAAATCTCCTGACAATTATCTTTTTTTAGTTTAATCGTTTACAGGCAGACTGTCAAGAAAAACCGTATGTCCCGTGAGATTCCATGAAAGCACTTTACGCTGATTCTATGACCGGATATACGCCGATGCGGAATATCCCACAAAATCCTTGTAATGCACCACATACCAGCCCTGCCATGTTCCATACACCCGAACGGTGCTGCCGCCCGGCATTGCCGCCAGCACGGTGCCCGCCGGGGACGGATAACTCCGAAGATTCAGTGTTCCGCTCGTCACATCCACCGTGCCGTTAAAGGGCGTGATCGGCCAGATAAAGGGGAGACCGAAAAACTGGGTCAGCGACAGCACCAGATTCTGGGCGATCTCGTCCATGTGGGATTCCACCCAGGTGGCGTCGCTGTAGTTGTCATGATAGCCGATCTCGATCAGCACCGCCGGAAATTGCGGTTGGCGCACCTCTCCCAGCGTAGTGGTGGCCTTGGTGGTCACCCGGTCGGGCAGCGGATAGATGTCCCGCAGATTGTCTGCGAAGATCTCAGCCGCCCGTTTCCCCTCGGCACTGCCGGGATAATAAAAGGCAATAATGCCCCGCTCCTGGCCGTAATTCCCCTCTCCGGCAGCATTGGAGTGGATGGCCAAATAAAAATCATAGTACCCCTGATTGGCCTGACGAATGGAAGTGGCAGCCGTCATATCCGGCGTATTGCGCTGATAGCGAATCCCGTTGGACAGCAAGTAGGGCACCATGGCATCGGCCAGCAGGTTCATATTCTGCTCCTCAGAGCCGCTGCCGGTGACATAGGCATTCCAATCCTGCGTGGACGGGCTGAGATAGATGATGGGCATGAAGATCCCTCCTGTTTCAGTTTCTCACCTATTCATATGGCGTTTCCACGTAAAATGTGTTAAACTCTGGCTGTAAATGAAAAAACAGAAAGGAACACTCTATGAAATCAGAACGCATCTATCCCCGGCTCACCGTCACCCCAAAGGCCGAGTTTGCCATCGGCGGCGGGCACCCCTGGGTGTATGACGCGGAGATCCTCTCCACGGAAGGGGCAACGGAAAACGGCAATTTTGTGGATGTTATTAACAAAAAGGGCCGATATCTTGGCACAGGTATTCTGTCGGAGCAATCCAAGATCCGGGTGCGTCTGATCTCCCGCAATGCCAACGATCGATTTGACGAGTCCTTCTGGGAGCGGAAGCTCCGCTGGGCCTGGGAGTACCGCAAGTCTGTTCTGGTGCCGGAGGATCTGCTGTGCTGCCGGATTATCTTCGGGGAGGCGGACGCCTTCCCGGGTCTGACGGTGGACCGGTTCAACGATCTGCTCTGCGTACAGGTTCTGTCCGTCGGGATGGAGCGGCTGAAGGAAATTCTGTTTCCCTTGCTGGTGAAGGTTCTCCGCGAGGATGGCCAAACCATTTCCGGCATCTTCGAGCGCAACGATGTGGCGCTGCGGGAAAAAGAGGGGCTATCCCAGTACAAGGGCTGGTTTCTTCTGTCCGGCGAGACTGCGCCCACCTCCCCTGTCACTGAGATCACCGAGAACGGCATCCGGTACCTGGTGGATGTGGAAAATGGCCAGAAAACCGGCTTTTTTCTGGATCAGAAGTTCAACCGGCAGGCGGTGGCCAGACTGGCCCGGGGCAGAACGGTCCTGGATTGCTTCACTCACACCGGTTCCTTCGCTCTGAACGCGGCCCGGGGCGGGGCGAAGCACGTCACTGCCGTGGACATCTCTGAATCGGCGGTGGAGATGGCCCGTGCCAACGCAGAGCGCAACGGTCTGGCGGGGACGGTGGACTGTATGACGGCCAACGTATTCGACCTTTTGCCTCAACTGGCGGCCGAATCGTCGAACTATGACTTTATTATTCTTGACCCACCGGCCTTCACCAAATCCCGGAAGACCGTGGCCAACGCGATTACGGGCTATAAGGAGATTAATTACCGGGCCATGAAGCTGCTCCCCCGGGGCGGGTATCTTGCCACCTGCTCCTGCTCCCATTTTGCCACGGAGGAGAAGTTCGCCGCCATGCTTGCCAGCGCCGCCAGGGACGCCGGTGTGCAGCTGCGGCAGATTGAAGCGCGGCAGCAGTCCTGTGACCACCCCATTCTCTGGGGCGTGGAAGAAACCAGTTATCTGAAGTTCTATCTATTCCAGATTGTATAATTGCTCTCTCGTTATCCTGCCTGTATTCGAGTTTCTTTGCGAAAAAGCGGGCCGCTCTTGTGAGCGGCCCGCTTTCGCAGTCTGGGATTTCTTAGTTCACTTCAATCACGCGAACCACATTGTGACTGTCAACATAGAGATTGCAGGTGGTGGCATACCCGTGGGCCTGGGTCAGAGTGATCCAGCTTCCGGCGGAGCGGTTATAGCACAGCACGGAGCTTGGAATCGTGTAGGTTTTCCCGCCCGCCGTGACGGCGGTCTGGCCAATCCACGCGCTGTTGGTCACGCCGGACAGCTTATTCAGCTTGGTGTAGCTCGACAGACGCGTGCCGTCCGCAGTCAGAGTAATTCCAATAAACGTATCGTCGGTGATGCTGAACCCTGTATCATAAGGACCGTAAGTCTTGCTTCCGGCATACAGCGTCAGGCTGCCGTTCGTATAGCTGGGATTGTCCGGATCACCGGTGGACGTGGAGCTGGGCTCTGTGTAGTCGGCAAGTCCGTACAGATACTGGCTGCCGGAAATATCGCCCAGAACGATGACGCTTACCCGGCCGGCCCAGTCCGTAACGGAGCACACAACGGAGGAATCGGGAATCGTAGAAGAGGTCAGCTGGGACAGCGCGACAGCGGTAAGTCCGTCGGCACTCTGCTGGTAGACCACTACATTATCCCGTAGTTTTGTGGAACCCAATTTCTTGCTCGTCGCGTCCAGTGCGCCGGATGTGCCTCCAGTGACCCTGTTCACCGACAGATAGTTCTTTGTGCCGGAGGATACCCGGACCAGCTGTCCCGCCAGGCTGGTGACCGATGTGTCGGAGAGGATCACCTTGCCGGTCACGCTGAACCCGCACAGCAGATTGACCGTAGCGGAGGTGGCGGAAACAGATTTTACAATTCCCAGCGCGTTGCCGCTGTTGCCGGAAATAGCGCCGGCCACCTGATTGTTCTCCGTCAGCAGCAGAGTGATCTGATCGCCCAGCTTGAATTTGGACAGTGTGTCATAGGCGGTGCTCAGCACGGAGAAGGGATGACCCAGCACCGTGACGGTAGAGGGTGCGCTCAGATTGGGGGAGCAGGACTCGTAGATGCCGGAAATCTTCGTATCGCAGACCCGGATGGTATTGGTGGCACTGGAATAGGTGGCTACATCGTACTGACGAAGATCCCCGCTGCCGGCCTGAACCCCGTCCTTATAAATCGAATAGCCCGACTGCCCTGCCAGCGCCGCAAAACCGGCGGTAGAACCGGTGGAAGCAACAAGGACCGCGGTGGTGGCAACGCTGCCGCTGCCCGCGAAGACATACTCCACCCCTCCTGTGGTGTCCAGATAGAGGGTGACTGTGGTGCCGGGGGTCAGCCAGGAGAAGACGTCGCTCCATGTTGTCTCCTCGCCGTCGTAATAAACGCTGAGGTCGTCGCTCATGGCATACACTTTGCCCGTGGTATCGGTCAGCTTGTTGGCCGCCGCAATGGACACCGCAACCGTAGCATTGGAGCCGACACCGGAAGGCACGAAGGTGAGAACCTTGCCAGCTTTGTCCAGCAGCAGCATTCCCTTTTTCCCGTTCAGGATGCCATTCGAGGTCTTATAGGACATGGAATAGGTAGTTCCGCTGCCGATCTCCATAGCGGTATTGGTGCCGTCCGATGCCAGCGCCGTGGAGGAAATCAGCATCACATCGTCCTTAACCGTTGCGATGGAGGCGGCATACGCCGTGCCGTCCTTCATATTACAGCGCAGGAGGTTCAAAAGCAGGCGGGCCGTCTGTCCCCGGGTCAGCGCCGCGCCGGCGGAGAGACTCAGCCCGTCGGTCAGACCGATGGTGCTGGCCTGCGCCATGTAGCTGTCCGGGAATATTCCGCCCACTTCGTCGGCGGTATAGCCCAGCAGCCGGACCAGGATGCTCACGGCCTGTCCGCAGGTCACGGTGCGCGCGGGATAGAATTTCCCATCCGGATAGCCCGAGATGATCTGCTTTCCCTTGGCAGCCAGATTGATGTAGGCGGACGCCCAGTAAACAGGCTTCACGTCCGGGAAAATCGTCACCGTCCGATACTTGCCCAGCTCGCTGCTCTGATTCATGGCATAGACCGCCATCTTGCAGAACTGTGCCCGGGTCAGGGAACCGTCCGGTCGGAAGGTTCCGTCGCTGTAGCCGTCCAGCACCCCCATCAGGCGCAGGGATTCCACCGCCAGCGCGGTGGAGGAATCGGACACGTCGGAAAATCCGGCGGAAGCCGCTCCGGCGGGGACCGCCAGCAGCGACACCGTCAGGCAGGCTGCAAGCAGCAGGGTTAACAGTCTCTTTTTCATCTTCTCTTCCCTCTCATTCCGCCCGCAGCGCTTCCACAGGCTGAAGCTTGGCCGCCTTGGCGGCGGGATAAATACCAAACAGAATCCCCAGCGCCACGGACAGCAAAAAGGCAAACAGTGTGATCCACGCCGCCGGGAAAATCGTCATTTTCAATAGCAGCTTTCCCGCGATCAGCGTGCCCAGAACTCCGAACAGAATTCCGATCACGCCGCCGATCCCGCAGATCATGGCCGCCTCAATCAAAAACTGCACTACGATGGAGCGGCGTTCCGCACCGATCGCCCGGCGGATGCCGATCTCCCGTGTCCGCTCGGTGACGGTGACCAGCATAATGTTCATAATCCCGATGCCGCCCACCAGCAGGGAAATGGCCGCGATACCGCCCAGCACCAAACTCATGGTCTTCGTCCAGTCATTGGAGGACTGCTGCCATTCGTTGTCGCTGTACACGGAAAAGTAGCCGTTTTGGTCGTTGACCTGGCCCGACAGATACCCGGTGAGCCGGGAGATCACCTCGGTCGTGGCGGAGGCGGAGGCCGCCTTTACCACGAACTCCGTCATGCTGGTGTCCGCCGCCAGATAGCGGCTGGTCGTATAGGGAAACACGATCATATTGTCCATCGACCAGGACGAATCCGGATCCTTTTCCGCATAGACGCCAATGACGGTGAAGGGCAGGCCGTTCACCTGCATCGTCTGACCCACCGGGTCGGCGTAGTTGAAAAAGTTCTGCGCCGCCCGGGCACCCAGCACGCACACCTGTTTGTACCGCTGAACGTCCAGATAGCTCAGATCGCGGCCTTTTGCAATGGTGAAATTGTTGCACGCCGCAAACTGATTACTGCCGAAATACATGTCAGGCGGGAGCACCATACCGGTTTTCATGGTGCCGTCATCATTCCACATATTGTCCTGATTCTTGCTCATTACGTCGCTGTTCTGTGTGCCGTAGACCACCGTGGCGGAAAATGTGCTGTTGGGCGTCACGCCCAGCACCAGATCGCTGCCCAGAGAGTTGCAGTAGTTATACAGCTCGTCGAACACGTTCTTCCCGTCATAGCGGGAGGCGGACACGTTGACCTTGTTGGTGCCCATGGCCTCGAACTGTTTGAGCGACTCCTCATTATAGCCATTGATGGTGGACACGATGGTCATGACGGAGGCGATGCCGATAATGATACCCAGCATCGTCAGAACAGATCGGCCCTTGTTGCCCAGAATGGACTTGAACGCCATTTTAATGGCCTGTAGGATATTCACAGCCAGTCCACCTCCTGTACCCGGTCTTCCAAAACCTTTCCGTCAGCCAGTCGGACGATCCGGCGGGCGGTGGCGGCAATCCCGTTGTCGTGGGTGATGAGAATGACCGTGCTGCCCTTCTTGTTCAGTTCCTGCAAAAACCGGAGCACGTCCTGTCCGGTGTGGGAATCCAACGCGCCGGTGGGTTCGTCGGCCATGACAATGGGCGGATGCGTGGCAATGGCCCGGGCGATGGCGGTGCGCTGCTGCTGACCGCCGGACATCTCCGCCGGCCTGTGCTTGGCCCGGTCGGTCATATCCACGGCGGCCAGCGCCTCCTCGGCCATTTCCCGGCGCTTGTCCGTACCGATGCCCTGATAGATCAGCGGCAGCTCCACATTTTCCAGCACGTTCAGGCTTTGAATCAGGTTGTACTGCTGAAAGATGAAGCCGATTTGGCGGTTTCGAATGTGGGACAGCTCGCGATCCGTCAGTTCCCGGATATCCACTCCGTCCAGCAGATAGGTTCCATAGGTCGGGATGTCCAGGCAGCCCAGCACATTCATCATGGTGGACTTGCCGGAACCGGACTTTCCCACAATTGCCACAAACTCGCCCCGGTCAATGTCCAGCGACACGCCATCCAGTGCCCGAACCTCGCTCTCCAGGCTCTCTCCATAGATTTTATAGACGTTTTCCAAATGTATCAGCATGGCATTAACCCCAGGAGTTGGTGGTCTGGACCTGGGTGAATACCACGGTGCCTTCCTCCACACCTGATTTAATCTCCACATTGTAATCGTCGGAAATGCCGATCTCCACGGGAACGGGCCAATAGCCCTCGGGTACGCCGTCCACCGGAACGGTCAGATCGATGGCCCCGTCGGGGCGCTTTTCACCTTTTACAAAGACCACGGTGCCGGTGGAGCCGTCGTCCATCTGGGCGTACTTCACACTCTGGATGGGAAGCACCAGGCAGTTGTCGTTCTGGCTGGCCACCATGGAGTAATTGACGTTGCTTCCGTTCATCATGGTGCCGTCGGAGTTGTCCACCGAAATGACCATGGGATAGCTGGCCACCCCGTTTGTCACTTTGCTGCTCAGGGACACGGTCTCCACGGTGCCGGTGTGGGTATTGCCGTTCCAGTCGGTAATATCCACCGGCATCCCGGTCTGAACATAGGAGATGTTCCGCTCGTCCACAGTGGCATCGATCAGGATGCTGGACGTATTGGCGATGGTGATGACGGCGGTGTTGGCGGCCACCTCGTCGCCGGGCACCAGAGCAAGTCCGATGACGGTACCGTCAATGGGCGCCGTGGCACTGCAGTTGTCCAGGTTTTCCTGGGCGGTATCCAGCGTCTTCTGCGCCTCCTCCAGGGACTGCTGCAGGCTGAACATCTGGCTCTCGGTGTCCTCTCCGTCGATCCGGAGAAGTACCTGTCCTGAGGACACCTGCAGGTAGTTCAGCAGGCTGCTGGAAATCACGGTGCCATCCACCGTGGATTTCAGATCACCGGTGCGGTAATACTCCAGCTTGCCGGATTCGTAGGGATAGACAGACTCCCCATCCACGGTCATAATTCCGGAAGCCACCATGTCCGCCGTCAGAGTGCCGGGATTGTTGATCAAAATATCCGCTTCAAACAGCTTGGAGCCCTCGGGCGTGATGCGGGTGACCATATGTACGGCCTCTACCTTACCGGTCAGCGTCGTCATCAGTGCCGGAATAGACACGGAAACCGTCTGACCGGCAGTGATCTCTCCCTTATAGGCATAGCTGTAATACTGCTTCAGGCGGAATCGGGTATCGTCGGAAAGTGTCGCCACCTTGGTACCCTTGGAAATGCTGTCACCGGGGTTCAGCGTCACCACATCGGAGAGCTTTCCGCTGTAGCCGGCAGCCAGATTCAGTCCGGCAATGTCCTTTTGCAGCGCAGAAATCTGTTTTTGATATCCCTCCACGTCTGATTTTGCCTTTTTTACAGCGGTGGTGGCGGTGGGGGAATCAATGGTGTACAGAGGGTCTCCCGTCTTAACCTGCTGACCCTCCGCCACCTCAACTTCCGTCACCGTGCCGGCGGTGGTCAGCGTGATTGTTTTGCTGTCCTTAGCCCGGGTGAGGCCGCTGCCTTCCACCGTGCTGGTAATGGATCCATATTGGACGGTATCCTCCACTACCTGGGATTCCTCCTTGCTGTCGCTTCTTAAAAATCTCACCAGCAACAGTGCGCCGGCCAGCAGCACCACAGCAACAATTAAAAGGCGAATTAGCCGCTTTTTCTTTTTTGACATTTTTTTGCGTGGTTTCTTTCGGTTTTCCATTTCCGGGCCAGGCGTTCCACCGGTCCTCTCCGGCGTCTGAACGCCGGCCTCCATCACTTCTGCCATCTTTTCCCTTTCCCCCGCCGCGGCGGGATCTCTCAACTGTACTATTCACAGTAGTACGGCGCTTCCAGCAAAGCAACAACAAAATAGTAACAGTTTCGCAACGAACTTCTCAGGGCTTTGGACGTATTCCAGCCGCAAATAGTTTCCTGATATTTCCGGCAAATACAAAAACTCCCGTGCGAGCGCCCCTTCACGGTTCGCCGGAATGCACAAAACAGGGGCTGTCCTGCGGACAGCCCCTGTTTTGTGTGATTTTATTTTACCGAATGGTCAGCAGAAGCTGTCCGCCCTTGACGGTATCCCGCTCGGCGACCTCAATCTTTTCCACCATGCCGGACATCCGGGCGGTGACAGCGGTCTCCATCTTCATGGCCTCGATGGTCACCAGCGTCTGGTTCTTCTCCACCGTATCGCCAACCTTGACGTTGATCTTGCTGACCGCGCCGGGAATGGAGGCGCCCACCTGGCTCTTGTCCTCCGGGTCGGCCATGGGCACCTTGACGATACTCTGCTGTGCCTCCTCGTCAGGTACCTGCACATCGCGGCGGATGCCGTTGAGTTCAAAGCTGACGGTGCGCATGCCTTCCTTATCCACTTCGCCAAGACCCAGATATTTGATCGCCAGCGTCTTGCCGTCTGCAATGCTGACCTTGTTGGTCTCGCCCACGGCCAGTCCGTGGAAGAACACGTGGCTTCCCAGCCGCATGATATAGCCGTACTCCTTCTGCTGCTCCATGAAGTCCTTGACAACCTTGGGATACAGGCAGTAGGACAGAATCGCGCGCCAGGAGGGGTTCTGGTCGAAGGTCTGCATCTCCAGCTTCTTCTTCTCAAAATCAACGGGTTCCAGAAGCTCTCCGGGTCGGCAGGTGATGGGCTTTTCACCTTTGAGCACCACCCTCTGGAGATCCTTGGGGAATCCCCAGGCAGGCTGGCCCATCATACCGGAGAAATAGCTGACGGCAGAATCCGGGAAGGCCAGATTTTCGCCCTTTTCCACGATAGTCTCGGGTGTCAGATTGTTCTGGGTCATGAAGATCGCCAGATCGCCCACCATCTTGGACGACGGCGTGACCTTGACGATATCGCCCAGCATCTGGTTGACCACACGGTAGTTCTCCTTCACTTCCTGGAAACGGTCCCCAAGATCCAGAGAATCCACCTGGGGGCGGAGATTGGTGTACTGGCCGCCGGGGATCTCATAGCGGTAGATATCGGTAGCCGGTCCGGAGCTGCCCGCCTCGAAGATATCGTAGCGCTTGCGCACATCCTCCCAATAGTCGGTCAGATGCTGCAGGCGGTCCAGATCCAGGCCGGTATCCCGCTCGTTGCCCTGCAGTGCAGCCACCACCGCGTTCAGCGACGGCTGGCTGGTGCCGGAGGCCATGGAGGAAATGGCGCAGTCCACCACGTCCGCGCCGGCCTCGGCAGCCAGCAGCAGCGCGGCCACCTGATTGCCGGAGGTGTCGTGGGTGTGGAGCTGGATGGGGATCCCGATCTCCTGCTTGAGGACGGAAACCAGCTTCTGGGCGGCATAGGGCTTCAGCAGGCCGGCCATGTCCTTGATGGCCAGCATGTGGGCGCCGCGGTGTTCCAGCTCCTTTGCCATCTTCACATAGTATTCCAGCGTGTACTTGTCCCGGGCCGGGTCCATGATATCGCCGGTATAGCAGATGGCAGCCTGGCAGATCTTATCCTGCTTGAGTACTTCGTCCATAGCGACTTCCATGCCGGGGATCCAGTTGAGGGAGTCGAAAATCCGGAATACGTCCACGCCGGAGCGGGCCGCCTCCTTGATGAACTCCCGGATGACGTTGTCGGGGTAGTTGGTGTAGCCCACGGCATTGGCACCGCGGAGCAGCATCTGCACCAGCAGATTGGGGGCTTTCTGGCGGATCAGATCCAGCCGTTCCCAGGGGGATTCGTGGAGGAACCGGTAGGCCACGTCGAAGGTGGCGCCGCCCCAGCACTCCAGTGAAAATGCGTCCGCCAGAATTTCAGACGTGGCGTCCATGCCCTTGATGATGTCCCGGGTACGGACACGGGTGGCCAGCAGGGACTGATGGGCGTCCCGGCAGGTGGTGTCGGTGATGAGCAGCTTTTTCTGATTCAGCACCCAGTCGCACACGGCCTTGGGGCCCTCGCGGTCCAGCATCTGTTTGAGTCCGTCGGGGCGATTCCCGGTCACCGGCGGGAATCGGGGCGTCTCGTAGAACTTGTGTTCCTTCTGCTCCTTGACCACGATGTTCGCGATATACTTGAGCATCTTGGTGGCGCGGTCCTGCCCCTGGTCGATCTGGAAAAGCTCGGTCGTCTCATCAATGAACTTGGTGTGGCACCTGCCCTCCCGGAACGTGGGATTCGCAAGGATGTTGGAGATGAAGGAGATGTTGGTCTTGACCCCGCGGACGTGAATTTCGCGGATGGCGCGGGCGGCCTTGCGGCACACGCCCTCAAAGGTAGAGTCCCAGGTGGTGACCTTCACCAGCAGCGAGTCGTAATACGGGGAGATCACAGAACCGGCGCCGGCGGTGGCTCCGTCCAGACGGACGCCGAAGCCGCCGGGAGAGCGGTAAGCCGTAATTCTTCCGGTATCGGGGGCGAAGTTGTTGGCGGGGTCTTCCGTGGTGACACGGCACTGGATGGCATAGCCGTTCTGGTGCACGTCGGACTGCCTGGCAATGCCGATGCGGGGATCGCTGAGGGGATAGCCCTCGGCAATGAGAACCTGCGCGCGCACCAGATCGATGCCGGTCACCATCTCGGTGACGGTGTGCTCCACCTGGATGCGGGGGTTCATCTCAATGAAGTAATGGCTGCCGTCCTTGTCCACCAGGAACTCCAGCGTACCGGCGTTGGTGTAGCCCACGGAGGAGCTGATCTTCACCGCGTCGTCATACAGGGCCTGCCGCACCTGTTCGGGCACGGAAAACGCCGGGGTGAATTCCACGACCTTCTGATAACGGCGCTGCAGGGAACAGTCCCGCTCAAACAGATGGGCCACGCTGCCGTGCTCGTCCGCCAGCACCTGAATCTCGATATGCTTGGGCTCCACCAGGAACTTCTCCATGAAGATATCGTCGTTGCCGAAGGCCTTCTTAGCCTCGGCCTTCACCAGGTCAAAGTTGGTGCCGACCTCCTCCACGCTGTCGCAGCGGCGCATGCCGCGGCCGCCGCCGCCGGCCGCCGCCTTCAGAATCACGGGGAAACCGAATTCCATGGCCAGCTTCTGCGCCTCAGTCCGGGAGGAGATGGGGCTCTTGGTGCCCGGGGTGGTGGGTACGCCGCAGGAAATGGCCAGTGCCTTGGCCGACAGCTTGTCGCCCATCATGTCCAGCACCTTGCTGGTGGGGCCGATGAATTTGATGCCGGCCTCCTCGCAGGCCCGGGCGAAGTCGCCGTTCTCGCTGAGGAACCCGTAGCCGGGATGGATGGCGTCGGCGCCGTGCCGCTTCGCCAGCTCAATAATGCGCGGAATATCCAGATAGGCGCCCAGTGGGCTCTCGTTCTCGCCAATCAGATAGGACTCGTCGGCTGCGGTGCGGAACAGGCTGTAGGTATCTTCGTTGGAATAGATGGCGATGGTCTGGAGCCCCAGATCGTGACATGCTCGGAAAACACGCATGGCGATTTCACCGCGGTTGGCAACCAGCACCTTTTTAAAGTCCTGACTCATGGATGATTCCTCCTTTTCAGGCCGTTTGGGCCCGCTATCCGTGCCTGCGCGGGCACACAGGTCAGTTTTTCAAGTTCAGTATACTCCAGAAATTTATCCCGATGCAATGCAAAGCCGAAGTCTCCACACATTTTGAGAGGAATGAACACATTTTTACGCAAACGTTACTTCCGTGTTGTTGATTTTTACACAGCCGAAAGTTCTGCTTTTTTTGTGTTCGGGTTTACCCCTCCGCAATTCATGCGCAGAGTCCCTTTCAGGTTTGCAAAAGGGCGCTGCACCCCGGCGACTTGCCGGAGCGCAGCGTCCCGCTGTAACTTGGGACTTTTACTTTTTTGCCTTGGTGTCCACGACCTCGCGGAGCAGGGCGGCGAACGCGTCGGCGCTCATCACGCCCAGGTCGCCCTCGACCCGGTGACGGACGGCCACCTGGCCGGCTTCGGCCTCCTTGTCGCCCACAACCAGCATATAAGGGATCTTCTCGATCTGACCCTCGCGAATTTTCTTGCCGATCTTCTCATTGCGGTCGTCCACCTCCGCACGGAAGCCCATGTCGGACAGCTTTTTCTGAAGGTCATAGGCGTAGTCGTTCACGCGGTCGGTAATGGTCAGGATGCGAACCTGCTCCGGCGCCATCCAGGTGGGCAGCGCGCCGGCATGCTCCTCCAGCAGGTAGGCCAGCGTCCGCTCATAGCAGCCCAGAGAGGTGCGGTGGATAATATAGGGGGTCTTCTTCTGACCGTCGGTATCCACATACTCCATTCCGAACTGCTTTGCCAGGAGCATATCGATCTGGATGGTGACCTGCGTATCCTCTTTGCCGAACACGTTCTTATACTGAATGTCCAGCTTGGGACCGTAGAACGCGGCCTCGTCGATGCCGATGGTGTACTCCACACCCAAGTCGTCCAGAATCTGCTTCATGATGCTCTGGGCTTGCTCCCACTGCTCCGCCGTGCCCTCGTATTTATTGTTGGGGTTGGCAGGATCCCACTGGGAGAAGCGGAAGGTGCACTTATCCAGCATGCCCACGGTGCCGAGGAAGTATTTGGCAAGATCCAGGCAGCCCTTGAATTCATCCTCCAGCTGCTCCGGGCGCAGAACCAGATGCCCCTCGGAGATGGTGAACTGGCGGACACGGATCAGCCCGTGCATCTCGCCGGAATCCTCGTTGCGGAACAGGGTAGAGGTCTCTCCCAGACGCATGGGCAGGTCGCGGTAGCTGCGGGCCCGGTTCAGGAACACCTGATACTGGAATGGGCAGGTCATGGGACGCAGCGCGAAACACTCCTTGGTTTCATCTTTAGGATCGCCCATCACGAACATGCCGTCCAGATAATGATCCCAGTGGCCGGAAATCTTGTAAAGCTCACGCTTGGCCATCAGCGGGGTCTTGGTCAGAAGGTATCCGCGTTTCTGCTCCTCGTCCTCCACCCAGCGCTGCAGCAGCTGAATGACACGGGCACCCTTGGGCAGCAGAATGGGCAGGCCCTGGCCGATGACGTCCACGGTAGTGAAATACTCCAACTCGCGGCCGATCTTGTTGTGGTCCCGCTTGCGGGCTTCCTCCTGCTGGGCAAGGTACGCGTCCAGCTCCTCCTTCTTGGGGAAGGCAACGCCGTAAATCCGCTGGAGCTGCTTGCGGGTGGAATCGCCCCGCCAGTAGGCGGCGTTGCAGGCAACCAGCTTGATGCCGTTGCCCTTGATGCGGCCGGTGGAGTCCAGGTGGGGGCCGGCGCACAGGTCGGTATAGTCACCCTGCTGATAGAAACTGATGACGGCGTCCTCCGGCAGATCGCGGATAAGCTCAACCTTGTAAGGCTCCTCCCGTTCCTCCATGAATCGGATGGCCTCCTCCCGGGGCAGCTCGAACCGCTCCAGCTTCAGCTTCTCCTTGCAGATTTTGCGCATTTCCGCCTCGATTTTCTCCAGATCCTCGGGGCTGAAAGTCTCCTCAGAGTCCAGATCATAATAGAAGCCGTTGTCGATGGCGGGCCCGATGGCCAGCTTGGTCGCCGGCCACAGGCGCTTCACAGCCTGCGCCAGAACATGGGAGCAGGTATGCCAATAGGTCTTGCGGTACTCGGGATTTTCAAAGGTGTACTCATTTTCTTCGGACATGACAGTTCCTCCTTCTGAGGGGCAAGATAAAACCTCACCCCTGATAATACATCAGGGGTGAGGTAAATGATTACTCCACGGTTCCACCCTGCTTACGGACAAAAGTCCGTCGCTCGTGTCCTCTGTAACGGGAGGTCCCGTCCCGGCCTACTCGGTTTCCCGTTCAGCGGGCGGCTCCAAGGCGGTGACTGTTCCGGTTCCGGCAAAAGCCGCTTACAGCAAGCGCGGCCTCTCTCTGGTGTCTTCTCCGGACAGCGTCCTTATCTAAGCCTTTTCTATGTTACGAATTATGATAGCACCTTGGTCTGTCCCTGTCAAGCGTACAAAGACAGGGAATTTATACAAAATAATTGGGGTTCCCCCGCCGTTTGGCGGATTGCAGGCACGCTTTGTCTCCGTCGGGCGTCTTCCGAGGGCAGGCAGTCTTACCGCATCAGCTCACAGACCAGATCGGTGTAGCCGGAGGGATCTTCCAGAGGCATCCCTGCGATCAGCAGCGCCTGGTCATACAGCAGCGTGGCGTACTTTTTCGCCTTCTCCGGGTCGTCCGTGACCGCCTGTTCCAGCGCCGCGAAGGCGGGATGGGCGGTGTTCAGCTCCAGAATCCGCTCCGCCTTGATGCCGCTGTCCGGCTGCACAGCGGCAAAATACTTCTCCATCTCAAAGGACAGGTTCTCGCCGGCAGTCAGGCAAACGGGATGGGACTTGAGCTTTTTGGAGGCTTTGACCGATTTCACGGCGTCACCCAGCGTCTCCTTCACAAAGTCGAACACAGCCTTGCGCTCATCGGGGGATTCCTCCGTCTTCTCCTTGTCGGCGGCTTCCTCGATCTCGCTGTCCAGCACGGAGCGGAACTCCTTGTCCTTGTAGGCGTGCATCATCTGGGCGGCGAACTCGTCCACCTCCTCCGTGAAGTACAGGATCTCCGTGCCGTTGTCCTTCAGGATCTCGGTCTGGGGCAGCCGGTCAATCTTCTCCACGGTCTCGCCGGCGGCGAAATAAATATACTTCTGATCCTCTTTCATCCGGGAGACGTACTCGTCCAGCGTGACGGGCTTTTTCTCTGTGGAGGAATAGAACAGCAGCAGATCCTGCAGCAGATCCTTATGTGCGCCGTACTCCGCCACCACGCCGTACTTCAGCTGGCGGCCGAAATTCTTCCAGAAGGTCTCGTACTCCTCCCGCTCGTCCTTGAGCATTTTGGAGAGTTCAGCCTTGATCTTCTTCTCCAGATTGGCGGCGATAACCTTCAGCTGACGGTCGTGCTGCAGCAGCTCCCGGGAAATGTTCAGGCTCAGATCGGGAGAGTCCGCCACGCCGTGGACGAAGCGGAAGTGTTCCGGCAGCAGATCGGCGCACTTGTCCATGATCAGCACGCCGTTGGAATAGAGCTGCAGCCCCTTTTCGTACTCCTTGGTGTAGTAGTCGAAGGGCGTGGAGCCGGGGATGAACAGCAGCGCTTTGTAGGTCACGGCGCCCTCGGCGGACACGGCGATGACTCGCTGGGGTGCGGCATAGTCGTGGAACTTATCCCGGTAGAACTTGTCGTACTCCTCCTTCTTGACGGAGGATTTCCGGCGCTGCCAGATGGGAACCATGCTGTTGAGAGTTTCTACCTCGCTGTAAGTCTCGTATTCAGGCTTGTCGTCGGGACTGTCTTCCTTCTTCCGGGATTTGCTGACCTCCATTCGGATGGGGAAGCGGATATAGTCCGAATACTTGCGCACCAGCTCCTGCAGCCGCCAGGACTCCAGAAACTCGCTGTATTTCTCGTCGTCCGTGTCAAACTTGATGTGCATGATGATGTCCGTGCCCACGCTTTCCCGCTGGCACTCGGTGACGGTGTAGCCGTCGACACCGGAGGACTGCCATTGATAGGCGGTATCGGAGCCGAATTTCCGGGTGATCACGGTGATCTGGTCGGACACCATAAACGCGGAGTAAAAGCCCACGCCGAACTGGCCGATCACATCGGTGTCCTTTGCGTCTTCCCCTACTTCCTGCTTGAACTGGAAGGAACCTGAGGAGGCGATCACGCCCAGATTGTTCTCCAGATCCTCCCGGTTCATTCCGATGCCGTTGTCGGACACCGTGATGGTCCGCGCACCCTGATCCACCCGAAGCTCGATTTTGAAATCCTTGCGGGTTAGACCCACCTGATCGTCCGTCAGAGACCGGTAGCACAGCTTGTCGCAGGCGTCGCTGGCATTGGAGATGATCTCCCGCAGGAAAATTTCCTTATGGGTGTAAATCGAGTGAATCATCAGATCCAGCAGGCGCTTGGACTCCGCCTTGAACTGTTTTTTCGCCATGAGTACACACACTTCCTTCTACTTTTGATGCGCCGCGGTAAACCCTTTCCGCGGCAGCTTTTTCAACAAAACGGATTATAGCACCCTGCCGTGCAGAAAGAAATGACTTTTTTGTAAATTCCGCGCCCAAGAGGTTGTGAATAACGACATTTGCGAGTAATATAAATAAGAATCTAAGCACGGCAACGTGGTATCCCCGCGTTAAAGGAGACTTATTATGAGCTTTTTCCGGAAAATTGGAAATACGTTTGCACGATTTATGTATGGCCGCTACGGAATGGATCAGATGGGTCTTGCCTTGTTCTGGCTCAGCCTGATCGTGGATATTGTGGCGGTGTTCGTGGGTCGGAGATTCGCTTTGGCTGGCTCCATCCTCTACTATGTCACCCTGGCGCTGTGGGTATGGGCCATTTTCCGTGTCTTTTCCAAGAACGTTTACAAGCGGCGGGAGGAAAATGCCAAGTACCTGAGCAAATTCGGCGGGATCAGGAGCGGCTGGCAGGGTGCCCGCACGCGCCACGCCGACAAGGCCCACAAGTACTTCACCTGCAAAAGCTGCAAGGCCATCTGCCGGGTTCCGATCGGCAAGGGAAAGATCGTCATCACCTGCCCCAAGTGCGGTGCCCAAATTCATGGAAAAACCTGAAGAAAAGAGTCCGGAGCCATCAGGCTCCGGACTCTTTTCTTCGCGAAAAAGCGCGCCGCACGCGGCGCGCTTTTTTCATTACTTCTTGCCGTGCATGGACTTCATGCGCTTTTCGTGATCGAGGATGCTCTTGCGCATCCGCAGGCTCTTGGGCGTGACCTCCAGCAGCTCGTCGTCCGCCAGAAATTCCAGGCACTGTTCCAGACTCAGCAGCCGGGGGGGCACCAGACGCAGGGAGTCGTCGGAGCCGGAGGCGCGGGTGTTGGTCAGCTGCTTTTTCTTGCAGATGTTGACGGTCATGTCCTCCTGACGGGGAGACACGCCAACAATCATACCGCCGTACACGGGAACGCCGGCACCGATGAACAGCGTACCACGCTCCTGGGCGTTGTACAGACCGTAAGTGATGGACTCTCCGGTCTCAAAGGAGATGAGAGAGCCGTTGCCGCGGCGCTGGATATCGCCCTTGTAAGGGGCGTAGGAGTCGAACACAGAGGCCATGATTCCCTCGCCCTTGGTGTCGGTGAGGAAATCGTTGCGGTAGCCAAACAGTCCCCGGGCGGGAATCAGGAATTCCACCTTCATCCGGTTGCCCAGCGGGGTCATCTCCAGCATGTCCGCCTTGCGCTGACCAAGCTTTTCAATGACAGCGCCCACGCAGTCGCCGGGCACATCCACCACCAGCCGCTCGATGGGCTCGCACTTTTTGCCGTCGATCTCCTGATACAACACCCGCGGGGGGGACACCTGGAATTCGTAGCCCTCCCGACGCATGGTTTCGATCAGGATGGACAGGGACATCTCGCCCCGACCCGCCACGTTGAACGAATCAGAGGCATCCGTCTCGGTGACTTTCAGGGAGACATCTTTCAGCGTCTCGCGGGCCAGACGATCCCGCAGCTGACGGGAGGTAACGAATTTGCCCTCCCGGCCGGCGTAGGGAGAGTCATTGACGGAGAACGTCATCTCCATGGTAGGCTTGGAAATCTGGACGAACGGCAGTGGCTCCGCCGCCGCGGGGTCGCAGATGGTATCACCGATGGTGATGTCGGGAATTCCGCTCATGGCGATGATATTGCCGGCGGTGGACTCGGTGACGCCCTTGCGGGCCAGGCCGTCAAACTCATAGATGGCCGTTGCCCTGGCCTTGCGCAGCACTCCTTCGGAGGAGTGATAGTTGCACACGGCGATTTCCTGATTCTGCTTCAGGGTGCCGCGCTCAATCCGTCCGATGGCAATCCGGCCCACAAACTCATTATAGTCGATGGAGGAAACCAGCATCTGGAAGGGCTGATCCACATCGGCCTGAGGCGCGGGGATATACTTCAGGATCGTTTCAAACATGGGCGTAAGATCCGTGCCCAGATCCTCCGGCGTATAGGAACAGATGCCCTGCCGTGCGGAACAGAACAGCATGGGGGAATCCAGCTGCTCCGGCGTGGCGTCCAGATCCATCAGCAGCTCCAGTACCTCGTCGATGACCTCGTGAATCCGCTGGTCGGGACGGTCGATCTTGTTCACCACAACGATGACCCGGTGGCCCAGTTCCAGCGCACGGCTCAGCACAAAGCGGGTCTGCGGCATGGGACCTTCCGCCGCATCCACCAGCAGAATGACACCGTTGACCATCTTCAGGATGCGCTCCACCTCGCCGCCGAAATCGGCATGCCCCGGTGTATCAACAATGTTGATCTTCACATCCTTGTACTGGATGGCCGTATTTTTCGCCAGGATGGTAATGCCGCGCTCCCGCTCCAAATCCCCGGAGTCCATGACACGGTCCACGACCTCCTGGTTCTCCCGGTACACGCCGCCCTGTTTCAGCATCTGATCCACCAGAGTGGTCTTGCCGTGGTCGACGTGGGCGATGATTGCGACATTTCTTAAATGTTCATTCTGCAAAGTGAAAGCCCCTTTCTCGGATAGCTACATCAATCTTAATATATTTTCTCACGCACAGCCTATTATTATAGTACATTACCGTTCTTTTTGCAAGATATATTCCGGCGTTTTCCGGGAGAAAGCAAGGAAAACCCTCAGATTTCAGCAATAATGCCCGTTTCCTCTTCCTCATAGCCCACAGTTTGGGCGCTTTCGCCAGAGAGCTGGGGAGAAGTATTACCTTTTTACCAATAAAATTCCCAAATTTCTGCGGATTTTTGGATTTCCCTGCATTGACGGTATTTCCCGGCCACTTTATAATGAGGTTGCTGCGTCGGATGCGGTGCCAGCACCGCCAGTTCCCCGCAAGTAATTCTGATCGGCTGCGATCAGCACAGGAGGCTTTCCATGTTTCATATCAAAACACTGAACAAGATCTCCCCAATCGGCCTGAGCAAATTTGACCCCGAAAAGTACAGAATCTCCGACGACGAAACAGACGAGGACGCGATTCTGGTTCGCTCGGCCAAACTGCTGGATTATCCTTTTTCCAAGAGCCTTCGGGCCATCGCCCGGGCGGGCGCCGGCGTCAATAACATTCCTGTGGACCGCTGCTCGGAGGCAGGGATTGTGGTATTCAACACCCCCGGTGCAAATGCCAACGCAGTGAAAGAACTGGTGCTCTGCGCGCTGCTGATGGCCTCCCGGGATGTAGAGGGCGCGGCCAGCTGGGTCCGGGGTCAAGTGGAATCCGGCATAGATGTCACCTCTGTGGTGGAAAAGGGCAAAGCCGCCTTTGCGGGCCCTGAGCTATACCGGAAGTCGCTGGGCGTGATCGGCCTGGGCGCGGTGGGCGCTCTGGTTGCCAATATTGCCCTGTCCCTGGGCATGGACGTCTATGGCTATGACCCGTTTTTGTCGGTGGACTCCGCGCTGCGGCTGGATCGGCATGTCCACGTGGTGAAGGATGTGACGGAGCTCTATAAAAAATCCGACTATATAACCATCCATACCCCCTTTCTGGAGAGTACCCGCAATACCATCAACGCTTCCGCCATCGCCTCCATGAAGCGGGGCGTCCGGATTGTGAATCTGGCCCGGGGCGAGCTGGTCAATGATGAGGCGATACTGGCCGCGCTGGAGACCGGCAAGGTGGCCGCCTATGTCACCGACTTTCCCAACAACCAGATTATGCAGGCTAGACATGTCGTCGGCCTTCCCCATCTGGGCGCCTCCACCCCGGAGAGTGAGCAAAACTGCGCAGTGATGGCGGTTCAGGAGCTGCAGGATTATCTGGAGGACGGCAACATCCGCAACTCCGTCAACCTGCCCTCCATCAGCCAGGAGCGCAGCGGCGTAATGCGCCTGTGTATCGTGAACCGCAATGTCCCCTCCATTCTGGCCAGCATCACTACGCTGCTGTCGAGAGACGACGTCAATGTGGAGAACATGAGCAACAAATCGAAAGGGAATTATGCCTACACCATCGTGGATCTGGGCACCCGGGTGAATCAGTCCGTGATCGACGGAGTGTCCGCAATTCCCGGTATTATCCGAGTCCGCGTCATCGAATAAACCCGCGGTTAAGAGCCGCCGCCAGATGGCGGCGGCTCTTAATCTTGATGTGCGGATTGACAGCGGGGCAGGAAACAGGTAAAATAGCATCGTTGACCTGCCCTCCCCTCGCGGTGAGCGCGGGGGATCTTAAAAAGGTGCTCGCTCTCCCAATGGGTTTCTGTCCGAATCTCAAACATATCCCCGTAGCTCAGCTGGATAGTGCGGTTGCCTCCTAAGGTCACGAACAACCATTCACTTCACCGAAAAAGGTGAAAGGTTGAGAGTCAAAATTTCATATATGCCCATATAGCTCAGATGGATAGAGCGACCGCCTCCTAAGGTCACGTTAAACCTTTCACCTCGCCGAAAAAGGTGAAAGGTTGCGAGTCAAAATTTCATATATGCCCATATAGCTCAGATGGATAGAGCGACCGCCTCCTAAGCGGTAGGTCGGGGATTCGAATTCCTCTATGGGTGCCACCAAAGTACCGAAATTCAACGATTTTCGGTACTTTTCTTATCAAAGTGTTATAATCAAAAACAAGCCGCAATACGTTCACCTAAGTAAAGAATTTTGGGGATTCGTTTTTGACCATGAACAATTCCTTGCTAATTCGATTAGCAAAATTTTTAAAATTTGCTAATCAAAAGCCTCGCTCTGCTAATCGCGCTCAAAAATGAAGATCAGCACATTCTGCTAATCGACGGTGGAAGGTTCAGTACATAATCCAGACAAATACAGTTTCTTTTACATAGCCGTCTCCAACCGGAGGCGGCTAAATCTATTTGAAGGGAGGAAAACCAGATGAGCAACTGCAAAGTAATTGCCATAACGAACCAGAAAGGCGGCGTGGGTAAAACGACCACAACGGTCAACCTCGGCGTTGGTCTGGCGCGAACCGGAAAGCGTGTGTTGCTTGTTGACGCCGATCCGCAGAGCAGTCTGACTACCAGTCTTGGAGTTGAGAATCAGGATGAGCTGCCGTTATCCATCACCACAGTTATGCAGAGCGTTCTGGAAGAAAAACCGATGCCGGAGATCTGTGGCATTATACACCACAGCGAGGGCGTTGACCTACTGCCATCCAACATTGAACTTTCTGGCTTGGAGGTCAGCCTCATCAACACCATGAGCCGTGAGTTCGTCCTGAAGGACTGTTTGGGAAAGGTCAAACAAAACTACGACTTCGTCCTGATTGATTGTATGCCGTCCCTCGGCATTTTGACGGTCAATGCACTTACGGCAGCAAACAGCGTAATCATTCCGACTCAGCCAAGTTATCTGTCCACAAAGGGACTGAGCCTTCTGCTTCGCTCCATCTTCAAGGTTAAGCGCCAGATCAATCCGAATCTCCGTATAGACGGCATCTTAATGACAATGGTTGATAATCGCACAAACGATGCAAGAACCATCATTGCGTCGCTTCGGGAACAGGTCAGTGAGAATCTGCGCATGTTCGATACGGAGATTCCATTCTCCGTCCGAGCCGCAGAGTGCAGCCGAAGCGGAGAAAGCATCTTTGCCCATGACAAGAACGGAAAGGTTGCCGCGGCGTATGAAGCCATGACGAAGGAGGTGGTACAGCTTGAGCAGCGTAAAAACGATAGACTTAGGACTGAAGGGGTACGATGAGCTGTTCATGACCGGCAAGGAGCGCTTGGAGAACAACCTCCCTAAAATCTATGATGTCCCCCTTGACGAGATTGATGACTTTCCGAATCACCCATACAAAGTCAAGTTGGATGAGGACATGGATCAGCTCGTTCAAAGTATCAAGGAACGCGGCGTTCTTACGGCTATTACGCTCCGTGTAAAGGAAGACGGTCGTTATGAGGTCGTATCCGGCCATCGCCGTAAGAAAGCGTGCGAGCTTGCCGGGCTTGAAACGGTGCGGGCAGAAATCAAGGAGCTTACCCGTGACGAAGCAGTGATTTTGATGGTGGATTCCAACTATCAGCGTTCCTCTATCCTTCCAAGCGAGAAAGCTTTTGCCTACAAGATGAAGCTCGATGCCATGAAAAGGCAGGCTGGTAGACCAGCCACGGAAAATGGTGTCCCAGTGGGACACGATTCTCTGAAAGGCAAGTCAAGAGAACTTCTTGCTGCGGAATCCGTAGATAGCAACACGCAGATTCAACGCTATATCCGCCTTACGGAACTTCTGCCCGATTTGCTGGATATGGTTGACGAGGGCAGAATTGCTTTCCGGCCTGCCGTTGAGCTGTCCTATCTGACACAGGAAGAACAGCAGTCGCTTTTGGAGACTATTTCGTATGAGGACGCGACGCCGTCTCTGGCACAGGCCATCAAAATGAAGGCGTTTTCCAGAGACAGCAAGCTGAGCGAAGATGTGATCCTGTCCATCATGAGCGAGGAAAAGCCCAACCAGCGCGAGAAGTACACATTTCAGGCAGAACGACTCCGCAAGTTCATTCCCCAAAGCATTCCCTACGAGAAAACCGAGGATTATATTCTGAAAGCGCTTGAGTATTATCAGCGGTATCAACAGCGCCAAAGGGATTCACGGGATGCAAGATAACCTATGCAAAGGGATACCTATGCCCTTATATGGCATCAGTTCTATCTGCTCGTTCCCCCTCTCACACTCTCCCCCCCGGAAACCGGCTGACCTACTGAGAAAAGAGTATATAGAACCTGTACTACAACGAATGAGGTGAAATACAGAAAACATGAGAATTTTCAAAAGCAAAGCATTTCTGGGCGGTATCTGTTTGCTGTTGGCAGCGGGTATCGCCTTTTTTGTTATCCCGCGATTTTACAACAACCAAAAGGCCACTGTTACTGTTGTCAAGGCAACGCAGGAAATCGTAGCGGGGACAACAATCACAGAAAGCATGGTCACAGTCTCCGAGGTCGGCGCTTACGGATTATCTGAGCACATTCTCAAAGATGTGAACGATGTGATCGGAAAAGTGCTTCTGGAACCCATCCATGCGGGTGAAACCTTCTGGGCGGACTGCCTGACCACCGAAGATGACTATAAGGCAGTTGCAGATGTCAACACCAAGGGACTGACAGATGGCTACTGTCTCGTAACCATCAAATGCCCTACAGCTTCTGTTGGCGTTGCCGGTGTTCTCCGTCCGGGCAATATCGTAGATGTCTTCGAGTGCGTGGAAGATATGGAAACAGACACATACACCATGGTCAAGGCGCTGGACGATATGTATGTCTACGATGTTCTGAACTCCTCGCTGGTTTCCCTTGCTGAGATAGACGAAAAGAAGGCAAATGCCGCCGAGGACAGCTCGGAAACCTACAACTACGAACCAACCTATGTGGTAATCCGCTGCACCGAGGCACAGGCGCAGACGTTGATCCGGCTGGAAAAAGCTGAATCCTTACACATGACGCTGCAGAGAACGGAGGATTGAGAATGAGCATTACATCTGTCTGGGGACCGCCTCAGAGTGGAAAAACAACGCTCGCCATCGACCTTTCTCATGCCTTTTCTCAGCACGGCAAAACCGTCTGCCTCATTTCACCGGAATCGTATAGTGAGCTGACAGCACGTATGAGCATCCGAATCCCGCACGCAAAGAGCCTTGCCCAGGCATACCAGGCTCCGGGCAATCTCAAGCAGGTTGTTCTCGAAGCATCAGATCTGCTCTATGTCCTCGCGGCATCATGGGATACAGACGCCTTTGACGAGGAACCGGCAAGCGCCAGCGTGAAAGAACTACTGCGGCAGGCCGAGGAAGCGTTTGACTGCGTGATTGTGGACTGTCCCTCCGGGAATGGCAATGCCCTTGCCGCGCGAGCACTTAATATGGCGACAAAGACAGTTCTCCTGTCCGGTGGCAGCGGCGTTTCGGCCATGTGGTACGGAGCCTACAGACGTTCCCTCGAAGCGCTTTCCGACAGAACTATTTGTGTCTGCAATCAGGTCGTCGGAAGTTACGACTACCTTGGCCTCTACAAGCTGATCCGTCAGAATCCGGAGGTCTTCATCCCACATTACCCGGATATTGCGTCCATCCAGATGATTAAGCGTACTCTCCACGGCTCCACAAGCAAGACCGGCAGAGAGTACACCGATAGTCTGGACAGACTTATTGAGAAATTGGAGGTGACGGCATGAGTATTTCGAGCTATGAATTTCTTTCTGTCCTGCAGGCGCGGGACGAAACAACCGAAGAAGCGACGGCGCAGATGGATTATCCGACTGTGCTCGAAAGTGTCCGCGCCTCCATCGCGCAAAACCACGCCGACGAGTTGGCCGCTGCGCTTGATGATGTCGGAGCTGCCGCAGAACTCAAGTCTCTTATCCTCAAATACGCCTCTGAACTGCTTGCCGGCAGAGATTATGACCGGGACGGCCTGACCGAGAAAATCTATCAGGACATGGCAGGCCTGGGCTTGCTGACGACATACCTCCTTGATCCAGCAGTAGAGGAAATCAACATCAACGGTTATGAAACGGTGGAAATCATCAGACCAAGCGGAACGACATTTCTCTATGGGGCGGAAGCATTCACCACTCCAACAGCCGCACTCGATGTGGTGAAGCGTATGGTTCGCATGGGCGGTATGCTTCTTGATGCGCAGACGCCGAGAGTGGACAGCTATATCGGCTCCGGCACGCGAATCTCCGCTATCATTCCGCCGCTTGTACCGCAGGAACAGGGCGTTGTAGTCTCTATCCGAAAGCAGGTAAAGAGCAGGCTGACAAGAGAGCAGATGATTGAGGCCGGTACTGCTACGGCAGATATGTTGGATTTCCTCTCAACTTGCCTCTGCTACGGCGTGAGCATTGGCGTCGCAGGTGGAACCGGCAGCGGAAAATCCACCCTGATGAACTATCTTCTGAATGAGTACATCCGTACCAACGATGACAGTAACAACCGCATTTATATTATCGAAGATTCCCGTGAGTTGAACCTTATCGGCTACGACTCTGAAAACAACCGCCCCGCTCGCGTGCTTTACACGGTGACAAAGGGCGCTCCGAACCCAGTGAGCATGTTCGATCTTATTGTGTCCTCTCTCCGCTTTCATCCGGCCATCATCGTTCCAGCAGAGGTTCGTGACGGTGCAGCATATCAGGCGGCGATTGCCGGCCAGACCGGGCATACCGTCCTGACCTCCTTCCATGCGGACGGCGCACAGGACGCCTACAAGCGCCTTGTCGCGCTCTGCAACACAGCCGGAACGGGGCTCGCGGACACAAGATTGCTGGATATGTGTATCGGCGCATGGCCCATCGTCATCTACCAAAAGCAGCTAAAGGACAACTCCCGCAAAATCATGGAGGTCTTTGAAGCAGTCGGGCAGAAGAACGGCCAGGTACGCGGCAACATGCTCTTCCGATTTCAGATCGAAGGAGTAGATCGCGACGTGACCGGACACATTACAAGAATCTGCGGCAACCATCAGCGGTGTGGCTGCATCTCCCCACGCCTCTATTCGCGGCTCCGGGATAATGGCGCTTCCGATGAACTGTTAAAGCGACTATTCCCGGAGGCAACGACGGAGGTGGTGGCATCTTGAACGAAGTCAATATTCTCTATCTCGCTGTGTTCGCGTTGCTGAGCATGGCGATTTTTCTTTTTCTGGGCTTCGGCAGCGTGATGAAACAATCCGCAGATGACGCATCTGAAAAGCGAAAGAAGCAAAAAAGCTTCAAGCAGCAAAGCAAAGTCAGCAAGAGCCTGGAAGCTCTTCAGCACAGACAGCGGATGGTTATCGAGCAAAGTCCACTCCCTAATTCGCTCTACTTCGTGCTGACCGTTGCCTGTGCTTTCGGCGGGTTCTTTGCCGGTCGAGTGGTGTTCAGTTCTCTTTTTCTATCCATTATCGTCGGCGTTTTAGCATTGCTGACCCCGATGATCGTAATTAGCTTCCGGCAGAGCAAATCCAAAAGCAAGCGGCTGAATCGGCTTGCCTCCTCCATGATGATCCTGTCCAACTCCTATCTCGTTACACAGGATTTCATTACTACAGTTAAGGACAACCTTGCGGTTCTGGAGTATCCGGAACCGTTCAGGGACTTTCTGGCCTACGCAACCATGATGGACAGCGATGTGCGCTCTGCCCTGCGACGTATGGAAGACAAAGTGAGCAACCCGTACTTTTCGCAATGGATCGACGCGCTGGTGCTGGCACAGGACGACCGCAGCCTGCGCTATGTGGCGGTGTCTGTTGTGGATTCCATGCACGATGTCCTTCAGGCGCAGGAAGAGTCAGACGCCGTTATGTATTCCGTGTGGCGCGAATATCTCATCACGCTTGCCTTGATTTTCTCTGTGCCGTTGGTCTTCAAGCTGCTGATGCGAGAAGCCTATGTGACCATGACGACCTCGTTTGTTGGCCAAGGCCTGATGGTCTTACTGCTCATCGCCGTTGTGTTCTCGGTATTCCGGGCAATCAAGATCAATCGGCCACTGATGATGTGAGGAGGGACAGCGAGTGACTCTATCGTTTGTACTCATCGCATTACTTCTGGCAAGCGGCCTCTGGATGCTCTGCGGCGTCCTGTTCTTTCACGATGCCTCCTTCGAGGGCAGCGCCGAGCTGCGGCGCTATGGCAAATGGCACGAGGATAAGAGAGACTTCTGGGAATCGTCCATTATGAAAGCCCTGACGAAGTTCGCCAGTCTATTTGTCTTTTTGGACAGCAACACAGAAGAACTCCTCGCCCGACAGCTCAACCGTGCCGGTCTTACGCTCACTCCAAAGGAGTTTACTGCAAGGCGGTATGTCATTCTCTTTTTCGGCGCTATCGGTGCCGGCGTCTGCGGCTTTATGAAGTTTTGGCTTGGTGTAATCCTCTGTGCGCTGTTGGCCGGATTTGGCTTAATGAAACAGAGGGATGCTCTGCAGGCCAAGCTGAAAGAAAAGGATGAGGCCATCTCCCTTGAACTGCCGCGTTTTGTCCGCACGATCTGCCGAAATCTATGCGGCAACCGGGACATTTACGCGGCACTTATATCTTATCGGAAGGTCTCCGGCCCAGTGCTCAGCGCAGAGCTGGATATACTTCTTGCCCACATGCGGTCGGGCAATATACAAAGTGCACTCCAGCAATTCCAAGCCAGACTTGGCTCAGAGGAGGTGTATCGGCTATGCAGCACATTACTTGAAATTGATCGAGGAATTGATCAGACAGCAACGCTGGACTATCTGGCTGACGATATGGCGCGTCAGGCCAAGCTTAAGGTTCAGAAGCAACTCGCAACACGCCCGGCAAAGATGCGCAGGACCTATTATCCTGCCGTGGGCGTATGTGTCGCCATGATTTTATATGTCCTCGTTGTGTTTGTTGTAGACCAACTATCCACCATGATTTAAGAAAGGAAAATGCACTATGAAAAAGCTCATCAGCAAGATTAACGAAAATGCCATCTCCGCACACTGCCGCCTGACCTCTCTGCTCCACGACCGCAAGGGTGATCTGGCGACCAACACCATCGGTGCGATCATCATCGCCGTTGTCATCGTCGGCCTGCTCATCGTGGCGATTAAGGCGTTCTTCCCAGACTTTTTCACCAGCATGTTCAATGCGATGAAGACGAAGCTCAACGCAAATTGGTAATTCAACAACAATATTTTTTGGAGGTTTACTATGAACAAGATCATCAATAAGCTCAATGAAAAAGCCATCTCTGCAAAGTGCCGCCTGACCTCGCTGTTCCATGACAAGAAGGGCGATCTGGCGACCAACACCATCGGCGCGATCATTATCGCCGTCGTCATCGTCGGCCTGCTGATTGTGGCAATCAATGCGTTCTTCCCCAACTTCTTCTCCGGCATGTTCACCTCGATGTCCGAAAAGCTGAACGCAAACTGGTAAGACTGGAGGAATCAGCATGGCGGCAAAACTAAGCCGGCTGCTGCGGCGCAAAGACGGGGACTCTGCGGTGGAGTTCATCATGACCTCCGCCGTGCTGATCCTGGTGTTTGCTCTGCTGGTTTCCGCGCTCGTGTATGTGATGCAGTATTACAACGCAAGTTTCATCTGTCGCAAGGTTGTCCGCAGTATCGAGGTCAGCGGAGAGTATAATGCCGCCGAGGTCAATTCCCTTGTGGACGATCTCGGCGGTGATGCACTTACCGACCTCAACATCAATGTAAACGCGAGCTATTTCAGCGGCAGAAAGATTCAACTCCGGGATAGCTTCTCGGTCGAGCTTACTGCAACATACAAGATCTCAATCTTTCGGTTTGGCAGCACCCCGTTATACTTGAATCTGCCGATACGAATACGGCTTGCGGGAATGTCGGAGGTGTATTGGCGATGATGAGAATAATCACTGATCGCTCCGGCAAGCTCTCAATTCTCCTGTTTGGACTGCTGTTCGGCCTGCTGCTTCTCGTGTTTCTGGTGATTGAAATGGGCGGTGCCTATCAGAATTACGGGTACGCGGAATCCGTCCTCCAGCGTGCGGCAAACTCTGCCGTTGAAAACAACATGAACGACGCCTACCGCGCCGACCGTGTGTTGATTCTCGATGCGGCAAGCGCTGAAGCGGATTTCCGCGCCTTTGTTTCGAGCGACTTTCCTTCAAGATATACCGTGACCATTCAGACAGTCACAGCAACCGCAAGCCCACCGGCACTGACTGCGACAGGGACTATTTTCTTTCCTACAATCTTCTCACAATATGGTTTCCGTGATCTGACCTTTTCGTTTGCTGTCCGTGCGATGAACTACGACCTGGATTGAGGTGAGACTGGATGGCATTGATCTGTATGCTTGTCAACATTGGCATCCTTGCCTACGGAGCCGTAACGGATTATAAAAGACGTGAGATACCTGACATCGTGCCAATCGTCTTGCTGTTGACCGGAATCATTTCGGGATGGGACTTCATTCTACTGAGGATTGCAGAACTGCTATTGACTGCTTCGCTCTTCCTGATTTCTGCGAAGCTTACCAAGAGCGAATTGCCCGGTGGAGACTTCAAACTAATCTCAGCACTTGCGTTCTCTGCCGGAATCCCCATTCTTCTTTTCTCGCTGCTTTTGACCGGTCTCGGTGCTACACTTGTTGGCATCGCAAGGAAGCAGCCGACCAAGCGACATATCCCGCTTTGCTCATATATCGCGCCAGCCTACACAGTCGCGTGTGGACTGCTATTTATCATTACTTTATAAGGAGGAAGAACATGAAACGAAAAATCGCAAGCATTCTTGCCGTCGTTCTGATTCTTGCCACAGTGCTGGCAACCGGCGCGATGGCGGCGTGCCCTGAGCCTGCCGTAACCGTCCGTGTCAATGGCATGACTGTAACTTTCCCTGACGGCCAGCCCTATGTGGATGCCAATAGCCGTACCATGATTCCTGTGCGCTTCGTCACAGCGGAACTCGGAGCGGAAGTGTCATGGGACAACAAATCGCAGACGGCAGTCATCGAAAAGGACGGCATCCGCATTGATATTCCGATTGGCTATTCCACGATGAAGGTCACGGAAGCCGGCAAGGTACGCAGCGTCAAGATAGATACGGAGGCCGTGCTGAAAGAAGGACGCACCTATGTTCCTATCCGCTTTATAGCCGAGGCGCTCGGCGCAGTCGTGGATTACTCCGATATTTATCACACGGTCGGCATCTATCTTGGCGAGTTGACCGCGGAGGAAATCACCACACTGAGGGGATACGCTTACACCCAGCCCGAATACGCCATCAGCTATGAGGAAGCAAAGGCCATGTATTCTGCCGATGACCTTGCATACTTCTATGGGACCGACCGTGATAGCTTTACAAACTTCGCAAACGCTCATGAGCATCTCTACCACACCCTGAATCGCAGTGGGAAGTATTACTTTAAGGATATCGAAACCATCATGGAGGACTGTACCACCGAAGAGTTCTACTGCAATGTGGTAAAACAGGCTGTTGCCGAGGTAGCTTACTACTCTGAGCGCTTGACCGTATCGTTCCGCACGGACAATTCCTGCATCTATCAGGCGGATGCAATTGATAGTCTTACCACCTGTGTTCGCGGCATTGTGACCGCGAGACTGTCTGTTAAGCCGACCGAACTGACCGGCGCCGAAACCGCGATGCTCTGCAGGCTTGGCTTCACGCAGCTCTACAAGGATGTGGACCTCAATATCCCTGTTGACGTCCACATGAACACCACCCCGGATTACAGAGTCAATGTCCACACCTTCGTTGCGCTCGGTGAAGCGTACTGATAAAAGGAGGATAAGCACAACATGAAGAAAACTAAATATCTCGCTGTTCTCTGCGCGGTGATCTGCCTGATCACCGCGCTTTCTGTTTCGGCTAGCGCTGCAGGCAGCGTGACCGATCAGATGGCCGCAAACAGCGCGGCCTGGCATATCGCTAATGCAGCTGGCGACACTAAAACCTGTGAAGCCCTTCATGCGGCGAATGCCACACTGGCCAATCAGGCGGCAAGCGGCGGCGGTTCCGCAAGCTATAACAGTTCCAGCGGCACCTGGAATATTACCACTTCTTCCGGAAGCAACATCAGTTCTTCCGGATCGAGCGGTGGAAAGAGCAGCAGCATTTCCTACACCACGACCACTTCCAGCGGGCAGGTTTCCAGCTCCAACAACAGTTCCTATACCGATTCCTCTATTAGCGCATACAAGAGTTCAGGCGGTACGAACACCGGTCTCCAGACGGCATATAACAACGATGCCGAGAGAGTATCGAGTACCGGCGATTATGGCGGTGTCGTCGCCACCTCAAGTGCAGCAAGCGAAGCCGCTGTTGCGAAGGCCCTGCTGGGCCTGACCGATGCGCAGGCGCAGCAGCTCCAGAAAGAGCTTGAGTCGTCCAAGAACACCTATGTGACCGCGAAAGCCGAGTATGACGATGCGGTGAAGTCTGGCAATACCGCCGCGGCGGATGCAGCTAAAGCAAAGATGGATGCTGCCCACGATAATGCACAGACCACTCGTGACAACTATGGTTATACGGGTGATTCCACCAACTATACCGATGGTGGTTACTACTACGGAGACGGAAAACCGACGTCTGACGGGGGCGGATTCTATGTCAGCGACATCACACAGAGCTACAAGATTACCGCAACCGCAAACGAAGGCGGCACGATCTCTCCCTCCGGTACGGTAAGCGTAAAGAAAAACAATTCTCAGACTTTCGCTATTGCACCCAGCACCAGGTACAAGATCAAGTCCGTGACCGTTGACGGAGCTGATAAGGGAGCCGTTGCTTCCTACACCTTCTCCAATGTTACGACAACACATACGATTTCCGTGACTTTCGAGAAGTTCACTTACAGTATTACTGCATTTACTTCGACCGGCGGCTCTGTCTCTCCGTCCGGCGTCACCACTGTAGCTTACGGGGCTTCCAAAACCTATACTATTACCCCATCTTCCGGTTATGACATTGAGAGTGTGACCATAGACGGTGTGAGTAGGGGTGCTATCAGCAGCTACACCTTCTCGAATGTGACTGGCCCCCATACCATCTCGGCGACCTTCAAGGCCAACGGAAAAATCTCTATCGGCGGCGTGGGTATCACAGACGCTCTCGGTGCTGACCTTTACAGCGGCACTATCAAGAGCGGATACGGAATCTTCGCCAATGTCAGCGGCAGTCATAGCGGCGTCACGAATGCCACGATAATCATGAGCTACAACTTCGGTCAGGGCAATAAGACGGTTACGCTGCAGGAGACTTCCAGCGGCACGTTCAGTTTCCCCAAGAACAGCGAAAGTCCGACGAACAAGCGTTGCGTGTATATCCCTGTTGAAACGAAGGACGGCACCTACACGCTTACGCTGACCTTCACCGCAAAGAACGCAGCCGGTGAAACCCTGACGGAAACCAAGACGGCAACCATCACGGTCAGGGGCACCATGTATGAGGACGATTTTACCGGCAACTCCTGATATCGCACTAACCCCGGCCTGCCTCACGGCAGGCCATTACATAACCAGTTTGCACATTTGCAGCCCGAACATGGACGGGATATACTTGAGGCAGAAGGAGGGATTTGTAATGTTCAAGTGTGAAAAGAAGGTTTACCTCTCGGTTTCCAGCCAAGAGCTGCGTATGATCTGTGCCTGCCTCATGCGGTGGAGAAACAAGCTGATCTCCGAAGGACGCATTACAGATCCCATCGACGAGATGCTTGAACGGCTGTATTCTTGATCAGAGATTGCCTCTGAAATGTGGTTTGGGCTGAATTGTAGACCAAAGCACATTTCAACTGAGTTTGCATTACATACATCGGACTGTGCTTGTCACATCCGGTGTTTTTTATACCCAATTACGGGAGAAAGGAGTGGCATCATGGAACCTAAAACCATCATCGGCATCTGTCTTGTGGTCTTTATCGTTGTCGGCTTGGCGTGGCGTTCCTGTTCATTCGTAACAGGCGCAAGTAATTCAGCTATATCAAGTAGAAGGGAGATGAGTACAGCGTATGGATACTCCACAGCGCATGGCTGGAGATTACAAGATCTTTCTTTCGCTCCATGTCGGCGATAAGGAAATCGTCGTGGGAGAGGACACGAAAGGTGTAAACGGACGGTATATGTGCGGATTTTGCACGACCAATGACCTTTTCTCGCTTTACAACGAGATCACCGTGAGTGATGACTATTTAGAGATAGTTGGGCTCTATGGGAGTCGTATTGCCGAGCAAGCTGAGAAGGCACGAGCAGAGGCCGAGCATGCCCGTATGTCTCATATTGATGAGGCTCCAATCACAGCCGAGGGCTGCAGCCCTATAACTTACTCGGACGACATTGAAGGAAAGGTCATCGTAATCAAGCCGGAGGTGCTTCGCCGTGAGTACCGAATGGCCACTCACCAGATCAAGCTGTGTGAGGGCGGTTTCGGTGCACACGGAACCAGCCGTGGCAACGCCTGCTACTGCGTTGACTTGTTATCAGGCACTCGTTCCCGCTTCGAGCGCAGTGATGTGCTTGGAACGCTGGACGAAAATGACCTGCCCGATTGGGCAAAGCAAGGGCTTGAAAAAATCAGGGCGGATGACGTCCTGCAAAAGCAATCTCGAACAAAGGAGGAGGCACGATAACATGGATATGACATTCCGCACGGCGGAGCCGCAGGAGCGTAACTACACCTATTCCCAGAGTCAGCAGATCTCCATGCAGACAGGCCTTATCGGACATTTGCGCGGAGACATGGACACCGATGGCAACGGATTTTTCACCTCTTGGGACGATTTCAGAAGCGACTTAAAGACACAGGAGTTCAAGGATGAGTTTGATAACGTGATTAATGCACTGCGTTTTGATGAGCAGTACGGTGGCGTTTTGAAGAACCGCAGATCCCTTTCGTCCTATTGTTATCAGCACACAGAAAGCGGCTTTGACGCCAACTACTGCACAGAGTATGCGTTCCGTGCTGACACAGCGAAATACGCCTATGTCTTCAGGCTGAACCCAACCATAGGCGACTATAACCTGTACTGTTACTGCTATGTGCGTGACTGGCTGGATCAGCACATCACGCAGGCAGAGCGCGGCATTCGATTCATCACCCCAGACTACAAAGAGGTTTTCAGAATCCCTGATGGCGATCAGGTTCGTATCACCATGTCAGATAATGAGGTTGTAGACCGTACCTGTCACTACATTGATGACTACCATGTTGAGGTTGGTAATAACCTCTACCACATCTGTGAGTTTGCCGAGCGTATGGAGCAGGCCGGAAACACCGTTGTCCCGCTTCGTTCTTCTCTTCCGGAGAAGTGCTACTCGACCTTGCTGGACACCGGAGCCGTCGTGATTTTGAAGCGCGGGGAAACCGGCTACTACAAGACGGATATTCCTTACTCCACTAAGGAAGAAGCACGCGAACTCGTCGGCGAGTACAACCGGAAACTTGGCGTCACCAAGGCGCAGGAAGAAGCCATGCGAGCAGGCTCTATGTTTGGCTTTCAGGTTCCCGGCGCTGATCCAAAAAACTACGATGAGAATGGTCAGGCGATAAAGCCCAGGCAGAAGGATCGGGGTGATGCCAGATGACAGACGGAGATCATCTCATTTGGAGCAATTACGACCTTGATTATGCCGACTGGAAAGAAGGTCTGGAGGAAGCTTACCCGGAGCTGACCGACGAGGAGCGCTATCTCCTGATGTATGAGATCAACGGCGATTATCTGGACGATGAGCGTTCCAACCTCAACATTCAGCTTTCTCAACCTATCCTTGTGATTGCCGACCTTGGGCTCTGGACCGGCCATCATTCCGCGTACAGAGAGATCAACAGCGGCAACATCCGCGACTGCCTGTTCAGCGACAGAGACATCGAATACTCGACCTGGTATGTTGACAAGCTCGGAGACATGCGCTGCGACGCTGTCCACCACGATGGAACGAACAGTCTGCTGTACCGCACCTACAAGGATAGTACTACGGAGGCTCAACGAGACAATCTGCTAACCAAAATCTATATGGGTACGGCAACGCGCGCGGATGTCAACCGCATCACCCGCAGGTTCGGCGATGAAATCGGCAAGGTTTACGGGTGGGACTTCCCACAGCGCCAGCCGCAAAGAGAACACGTAAGATAAAGGAGGATACTTTGGATACAAAATCTGCTATCCGTGACTATCTGAAGGAAAACCACACCGGGAAAACGAGAGCCGTTTACAGCCGCGAGCTGCAGAGGCTCTTTTCTATTGACGGTCGAACTGTGCGCCGCCATATCAGCAAGCTGCGTCAGGAAGGATGCCCTATTTTCAGCGACGAAACCGGCTACTACTATGCGGATAGTCAGAGGGAGATAAACAACACCGTGGGCAGGCTGAATGAGCTTGTCACCAAGGTGTCCAATGCGAGAACTGGCCTTTTGTATGCCTCTGTTCTGGAGAGCAATGCAATGGCCGTGGAGATCTCAATCAAAATACAGCAAGGAGGACAATAAATCGTGCCAAGTAAATACCAACTCATTAGTGAAATGGCGGAGCACGAATCTGTCAGGATTGCCTCCACTGCTCAGCACTACATGGCGTTTCTCAGGACAGCGGCAAACAACTACAAGTACGATTTCCGCGATCAGCTTCTTATCCATGCGCAGAACCCATCGGCCACGGCATGTGCCGAAATTGAAGTGTGGAACAAGATGGGGCGTTGGGTGAACAAGGGCACTAAGGGCATCGCTCTGCTTGTTGACGGAGATAGCCGCTACAAACTCCGCCATGTGTTTGATGTAGCGGATACCAACAGCTACTACGGAAGAACCGTCAGCCTTTGGCAGATGCAGCCCCGTTATGAAAACGAGGTCACGGAATCACTCAAAAACAGGTTTGGCGAAATCGGAGAAAGCGGTGTCTTTGAGGGCACCCTCTTTGATTTGGCCGGACTCGTTACGGAGGATAACTACACAGACTATCTCTCCCAGCTTACTGCTGCCAAGAAGGACAGCTTGCTGGAAGAACTGGATGACCTGAATACCTCTGTATGGTTCCGCGGTATGCTGAAAAGCAGCGTGGCCTATATGCTCTTTACCCGTTGCGGCTACGATACCCACCGATTCTTTGAAGCGGAGGACTTTGCACGCATTGGAGACTTCAACACCACGGAGACGATCTCGATTCTCGGTACTGCCTCCAGCGATATTTCCGAAATGGTTCTTCGTGAGATTGGGGCAAGTGTCAAGTCGCTGGCGCAGGCTGAGAAAAAACAGATTCACACATTTGCCAAGGAGCCTGCCGTCAGGCATAATGACGCTGTAAGGCAAACAACATCTTCTGAAAGGAGTTTTGAGCATGGAACTGACATACAGAGCGGAGGGAGATTACCTTCTGCCGAACCTGACCGTACCGGAGAGCCCGACGCTGGGCAAGTACGGGATGCTGCGACGGAGCTTCCTTCGGAAACAGCGCAAGGGCCTCTACACGGGGATGATGCTGTCCGGGAAGCTGAACGGGTATCTGGAGCAAATCGACCGGCAGGCGTCGAAGATGATGGATCGTCTGACCTCGCAAATGGCAAAGGAGCAGGGCGTGAACGAGACGCTGAAGGCGACGGATCAGATGCTCTGGGTGCAGATGATGAACAATATCCGGAACGCGGCGGAAGAAACGGTTCTCTCGGAGCTGATCTACAGCTAAGCGAACCGCTCCCCACGGTGGAGCAGCAAATAGAGGGTATCGAGGAAGCGGAGGCAGATAAGGTCTCCGCTTTTTCCATTTCGCAGGAGGATATTGACGCTGTTCTTTTGAGAGGCAGCGGTATATCCGAGGGCAAGTATCGCATTTATGAGCAGTTCATGAAAAAAGAGTCTGCCGCAGAAAATGTGAAAATGCTCAAAGACGAATACGGCTGGGGCGGCGCTTATCCTGCCGCCCGGAACGGTGGCAGAGAGCTGGATGAAGGGCACGACGGCAAGGGTATTCTGATCGGCGCAGGGCCGATTGGCAACCCGGACGCATCGGTTTTGCTCTCATGGAAAAAGGTCGAGAAACGCATTGGTGAATTGATCGCTGCGGACAGATACCTGAACGCGGCAGAACGCAGCGCCTATCCTGCCTATCGCAAGGGTGTTGAAGACCGTGCGGCCCGGAACAAAATTGCATCGGAGTTTCGCTCTCTCATCTATGACAATAACGATTATTGGACGCAGTTGGGCGAAAGCGCGAAGTGCCTGAATCTTTACTATCTTTCCGGCTGCTGGGATGCGTTTAGCTTGGGCGAAAAGAAAATGTATGCCCGAACCGGCGAGGGAGACTTCATTCTTCCTATGATGCGTGAAGCTCTCGCGGGTATCATCGCAGAGGGTACGCACCATCAGGAGCGCGCAGAAAAACTGTTTGAAGAGTTGAACAGTGATCTCGCCATGCGGCTTGAGCCTACCGACGACGAAATGAACCCGCCACCAGAGCCCGAAAAAGAATACCGCATATCCCTGGGCGACACAGTTCACCTCGGTGCGCAGGAGTATGAAGTCCTGGCTCTTGGCGATACAACCGTCCGGCTGTACGATCCTGCATTTCCTCTGTTCAATAAGGAACTGGCGCGTGAGGAGTTCGACAATAAACTACAGGAAAACCCATTTAACGACCACTTTCTGCATACCGTGGAGCCGCAGCAGGCCGTTCAAGAACAGAAAAAGCTGGCTGAGAAAGAAAGCAGCGGCAATCCGGTATGGGACGAATACCGCAGCCTGAAAGCACAGAACCCGGAAGCTGTGCTCCTGTACCAGCTCGGAGATTTCTTCATAGTTCTTGGCGATGATGCAGAACTGGTGTCTAAAGCTCTGGAGCTGTCACTTACTAACCGTGCCCTCAATGCAAATGAACGTATCCCTATGTGCGGCTTTCCGGCCTCCCGTTTGAACACCTATACGGATATGCTGACAGACCGCGGCTATGGTGTTGTCATAGCCGATCTGGATGGTGAAACCCGTGAGACAAAGATCATCCCTTCTCAGCATAAGGAAACTCCAATTGATTCTATCCCTGTCGGGCGCATTGAGTTTCTCGGCTCCAACGGCACTGTCGGTGAAACCGTTAAGTACATTGACGGAGACCGCTTTGTAAAGGACATCAAGGACGAAAACTACTATGGCTCTCCCATGCGCATCGTGGTCTACCGCCAACAGGACGGCAGTACGATCCCGCTGGACTTCGTTCAGAACCTTGATCCGTCCCCGCAGGGGTTTGAAATTATTGACGCCCCAACAGCAGAACCGATGCTGCAGGAGCAGGAACCCCCCGAACCCGACGCACCATCGGCAGACCGTTTCCATGTGATAGAACTGAATAGGGACACAACGCCTGCGTACGGAATATGGGACGATCAGACAGATGAGCTTTATGTGGACGATGATGGCATTTCCGAGGAGTTCATTGGAGAATGGGAGGCAAATGCATATCTGGAACAGCTTCAGGCTTCCGAGAAGTCAAAACTGCCAGATGAGCCGCCGGAGCCTATCATCCTCGAAGCACCGAAACAGAAGCCAAAAGAGAAAAGCAAGAGCTTCGTTCTTCGTCCGGATATCCCGGCAGCACAGCGACACGATTACCGCATCACCGATGACCATATCGGCGAAGGGCATCCGCTGGATCGATTCTACAACAACCTTGCTGCCATCAAACTCCTTGGTGACTTGGAATCGACAAACGCGCTGGCGACGCCGGAAGAACAGGCAGTCCTGGCCAAGTACGTCGGCTGGGGCGGCCTTGCAGACTATTTCGACGAGCGAAACTCCCATTACGAAGAACTGAAAGCAGCAATGACCGAGGACGAATACGCCTCCGCGCGTGAATCCACCTTATCTGCGTTCTACACGCCACCGGTAGTGATCCGCGCGATGTATCAAGCGCTCGAAAACCTCGGCTTCAAGACCGGCAACATTCTGGAACCTTCCTGCGGCATCGGCAACTTCATCGGCATGAAACCGGAGAATCTGACCGGCTCGAAGGTATATGGAGTGGAGCTGGACAGTATCAGCGGGCGCATCGCACAGCAGTTATATCAGACAGCCTCTATCGCGGTGCAGGGGTTCGAGAAAGCAGATCTTCCGGACAGCTTTTTTGATGTAGCTATCGGCAACATCCCGTTCGGGAGCTTCAAGCTCTCGGATAAGCGATATGACAAACACAATTTTCTGATCCACGACTATTTCTTCGCCAAGGCCTTGGACAAGGTTCGACCTGGAGGTATTGCCGCATTCATCACCTCGAAAGGCACAATGGACAAGGAAAGCCCGGTCGTGCGGAAATACATTGCCCAGCGTGCCGACATTCTCGGTGCAATCCGTCTTCCGAACAGCACCTTCAAGGCCGCAGCCGGCACTGAGGTCACATCGGATATCCTGTTCTTCCAGAAGCGCGACCGACTGATTGACGCAGAGCCGGATTGGGTTCATCTGGACTCAGACTCAAACGGCATCAAGATGAACCGGTATTTCGTGGACAACCCGGAAATGGTCATTGGCGATATGAAGATGGTCAGCGGCCCATTTGGGCCGGAGTCTGCCTGCATTCTCAATGACAGGCAAGACATGGAGAACTTGCTCTCAGAGGCGGCGCAGAGCATCACCGGGCAGATCACTGAGTATGAAGTCGATGAAATCCTGGATGACGAGGTGGATCACTCTATTCCCGCAGATCCCACTGTCCGCAACTTCAGCTATACGGTTGTGGATGGCAGCATTTACTACCGCGAAAACAGTCGAATGGTGCCGATTGACGCCTCTGTTACAGCAGAGAACCGCATCAAGGGCTTGATTGGTATCCGCGACAGTGTAAGAATGCTCATTGAGTATCAGACGGAAGACTTCCCGGACGACATGATCTCATCGGAGCAGGCAAAACTCAACACTCTTTACGACGCCTTCGCGTCCAAGTATGACATCATCAATTCCCGCGCCAACAAGTCCGTCTTCAACTCGGATAGCTCGTTTTGCCTGCTGTCTTCCCTTGAAGTGCTGGACGATGAGGGAAGCTTTGTACGTAAGGCAGATATGTTCACGCGTCGTACCATCAAACAGCGTGTGGTTATTACCAGCGTTGATACCGCGTCCGAAGCTCTTGCTGTTTCGCTGGCTGAGAAAGCAAAGGTGGATATGTCCTTTATGATGGGACTTACCGGCAAGTCAGAAGAAGAAATCGTTGCGGAGCTTCGAGGCGTCATCTTTCTAAATTCGGCGCATACCTCAGAAACTGACATCCACCCAAAATACGTTCCGGCTGATGAATACCTTTCCGGCAATGTCCGTGAAAAACTCGAATTGGCAAAACGCAGCGCCGAGCTATATCCTGAAAAGTATATTACAAATGTTAAAGCTTTGACAGAGGTACAGCCTGAGGACCTGTCTGCAAGCGAAATCTCCGTCCGTCTGGGTGCTACATGGATACCCCCGGATATCATCGAGGAGTTCATTTTTGAGCTGTTTGACACACCCCGTTATTGTCAATGGAACATCCATGTCCACTACTCCACCTACACCGGAGAGTGGAGCATCGACGGCAAATCCTATGACCAGGGCAACATCAAGTCCAACAGCACCTACGGAACGGATCGGATCAACGGCTACAAGATTATCGAGCAAACGCTCAACCTCAAAGATGTGCGTATCGTTGACTACATTGAGGACGCGGAAGGTCACAAAGTCCCGGTTCTGAACAAAAAGGATACGGCCATCGCGCAGGGCAAGCAGGAGCTGATCAAGCAGGCGTTCGCGGACTGGATTTGGACAGATCCGCAGCGCCGTGAGCAGCTTTGCAGCTTGTATAACGTCAAGTTCAACTCCATCAGACCGCGCGAATACGACGGCAGCCATCTCAACCTTGTGGGCATCAACCCGGAGATTCGGCTCCGTCAGCATCAGCTTAACGCAGTCGCGCGTGGCCTCTATGGTGGTAACGAACTGCTTGGTCATGTCGTGGGAGCCGGTAAAACCTATACGATGGTGGCGATTGCCCAGGAGAGCAAACGACTCGGCCTTGCGCAGAAAAGCCTCATCGTTGTACCGAACCATCTGACGGAGCAGTGGGCGGCAGAATATCTCCAGCTTTATCCCTCTGCAAATATCCTTGTGGCCACCGCAAAAGACTTCGAGGCCAAAAATCGTAGACGGTTCTGCGGCAGAATTGCCACCGGCGACTACGACGCCATCATCATCGGGCACTCGCAGCTTGAAAAAGTCCCCATGTCGATAGAACGGCAACGCTACATTTTGGAGCAGCAGGTGGATGAGATCATGTCGGGCATTATAGAGCTGAAAAGCAACCGCGGCGACCGATTCTCTATCAAGCAGTTGGAACGATCAAAAAAAGCGGTTCTGGCAAAGATTGAGAAGCTCAACGATCAGAGTCGCAAGGATGACCTTGTGACATTTGAAGAGCTTGGCGTTGACAGGCTTTTCATTGACGAGGCACACTACTATAAAAATCTCGCCGCTTTCACAAAAATGCGCAATGTGGGAGGCATTAGCCAGACCGAGGCCATGAAGTCCAGCGACCTGTATATGAAGTGCCGGTATTTGGACGAGCTGACCGGCGGGCACGGCGTAGTTTTCGCTACGGGAACCCCGATAAGCAATACAATGGTGGAAATGTATACCATGCAGAAATATCTTCAGTATGACATGCTCCGAAGAAATGACCTGATTCATTTTGATAGCTGGGCATCGACCTTTGGCGAAACCGTGACAGCCATTGAGCTGGCTCCGGAGGGCACCGGCTACCGAGCTAAAACCAGGTTTGCCCGATTCTATAATTTACCGGAATTGATGTCCATGTTCAAAGAGACGGCTGATATTCAAACGGCGGATATGCTCAATCTCCCGGTGCCGAAGGCCAACTACCACAATGTCGTTCTGAAACCCTCGCCCCAGCAGGCCGAGATGGTAGCGTCTCTGGCGGAACGAGCCGAGCGTGTTCGCAATCGCATGGTCAATTCCAGCGAGGACAATATGCTGGTCATCACCAATGACGGCAGAAAGCTCGCGCTGGATCAGCGTCTCATGAATGAGTTGCTCCCCGACAGCCCTACCAGCAAGGTCAGTGCGTGTGCGGATAATGTTTTCGAGATCTGGCAGCGTACAGCGGAGAAACGCTCGACGCAGATGGTCTTCTGTGACTTGTCCACCCCGCACGGCGACGGCTCATTCAATGTTTATGACGCGCTGCGGGATAAGCTCATCTCAATGGGCGTTCCTGAGAATGAGATCGTCTACATCCACAGCGCCGGCACCGAGGCCAAGAAGAAAGAGCTTTTTGGTAAGGTGCGCAGTGGTCAGGTACGGGTTGTGATCGGTTCCACGCAGAAGATGGGCGCTGGTACCAACGTGCAGCAGAAGCTTGTGGCCTTGCACCATCTCGACTGCCCGTGGCGACCGGCAGATCTGCAGCAGCGCGAGGGCAGAATCGTCCGTCAGGGCAATGAAAACCCGGAGGTGGAGATATTCACCTATGTGACGGAGAACACCTTCGACAGTTACCTCTATCAGCTCGTTGAGAGCAAGCAAAAGTTTATCGGGCAGATCATGACCAGCAAATCACCGGTGCGCTCCGCCGAGGACATCGACGAAACAGCCCTGTCCTATGCTGAGATTAAGGCGCTGTGCGCGGGCGACGAGCGAATCCGTGAGAAGATGAATCTGGACACTGAGGTTCAGAAGCTGAAGCTCTTGAAAGCAAACCATCTGAGCCAGCGGTACGCTTTGGAGGATCAGATTGTCAAGGAGTTCCCACAGAAGATTTCCGCGCTGGAGCAGCGCATTGAGGGCTTCAAGGCGGATATGGCGCACCTCGCGGAAAACAGCGTGCCCAATGCTGACGGCTTCTGCCCAATGGAAGTAGAAGGTACCGTATTCACCGAGAAAAAGGACGCAGGCTACGCGATCCTCGTCGCCTGCAAAGCAATGGCAAGCCCCGACGCCGTGCCGCTTGGCCGGTATCGGGGTTTTTCTATGGAGCTGAGCTTCGACAGCTTCTCCCGCGAGTACAAGATCACGCTGGGCAATGCCCTGCACCATACGACCGCGCTGGGCACCGATGTGTTCGGCAATATCCAACGCTTGGACAATCTACTGGAGGGCTTCCCAGAACGGCTGCAAGCCTGTGAGGAACAGCTTGAAAACACCAGAGTTCAGCTCAAAAACGCGCAGGAGCAGGTAAAAAAGCCGTTCCCGCGTGAGGATGAGCTGAGAGAAACGACCTCGCGCCTGGACGAACTGAACATTGCGCTCAATATGGACAAGCGCGAAAACGAGCTTGCCGACGATGAGCGCGAGGAGGATGGCCCGTCCGGGCGCAGTACAAAGGAGATGGAACGATAACATGACCAACGAAGAACTGAACACTCAGCTCTACCAGAAAATGTTTGCCGAACAGGAACAGTATCGGAAGTGGCTGCTGACGCAGCCGCCCGAGGAGATTCTGAATCACACTTATGAGTATACCATGCGGGAGGATATCCTTCTGTCACTGGAGTACAACGACTTGTCGGATAAGCAGTGCGGCGCACTTTTGAAGTCTCCGTGTCCGCTAGGTGATGTGTTCAAAGACTGGGAAAAACGCGAATCCTCGCACATGGAAGAAATAAAGGATACCATTGAGTGCCGTGCCAACGCCGTACTCCGGGAGGATTTTCTGAAAGCACGCCGGGAGGAACGGTGATGGTATGAGCCTGATCCCGCAGGAAGATGTTCAGAGAGCCAGAGAGATGGATCTTTTGACCTTCCTCCAGAACTACTCGCCGCAGGAGCTTGTCCGGCTCTCGCTTAATACCTATTGCACCAGAGAGCATGACAGCTTAAAAATCTCAAATGGAATGTGGCATTGGTTTTCCAGGGGCATTGGTGGACGGTCCGCACTGGATTATCTCATTCACGTGCAGAACCAGTCTTTCCAGCAGGCAGTGGAAACCATATTGGGACGGGCGGCCTTTGTGCCGCCCGTTTTGCATCAACAGGCTGAGAAAAGAGAAACACAACTGTTGCTGCCAAAACCGAACAACGACAACAAAGCTGTCACGCAGTACCTGCGCGGGCGCGGCATCCATCCGGCAATTATCCAATACTGCCTTGACCACAAACTGCTGTACGAATCCGCCGATTACCACAATGCCGTGTTTCTCGGATATGACCTTGAGGGTAAGGCGCGCTACGCCAATCTGCGCGGTACGCGGAGCCTGTATAAATCCGAGGCCACCGGCAGCAACAAGCATTACTCTTTTTCCATTTCTGTGAACAGCTCCGAAGTCCACATTTTTGAGGCAGCTATTGACCTTCTGAGCCATGCGACGCTGGAGCTTATGAACGGGCGTGACTGGCGAAGGCACCATCTGCTGTCCCTCGCCGGCGTATATAAAACTACCAGAAAGGACGTGGTTCCCGTTGCGCTGGAACGGTATTTGACCGACTACCCGCAGATTCGCACGCTCCATCTGCATCTCGACAACGACGAGATAGGTCGTGCAGCAGCGCTTGGCATCGTATCCGGTCTTGGCGACAGGTACACGGTACTGGATGAGCCGCCGCAGGCCGGCAAGGATGTCAACGACCAGCTCATGGAGCAAATAAGAAAAACTCAAATGAAGGAGGACTATGTTAGGTGAATATTCGTATCTATCAGATCAACCTTGACCGCGATGTGAACCGCGTAGCCTTTGACGGCTTGGAGTATCTGGAACGCTTCCACGGCAGCACGGAGATCCACAGTTCCATCTATGACAAGGTGTATGACGGCGAAGCTGATTGTCAGTCTCTTGAGGGAGTGTTCGGTATGTTCAACACTGCGCTCCCGGCAGACTATCGTGGCCGTTCTCTCTCTGTCTCCGATGTGGTTGAAATCGTGGAGGCCGAGAACGTAAAACCGGGTTTCTATTTCTGCGACAGCATAGGGTTCAAGGAAGTGCCCTTTGATCCGGAAAAGGCGCAGGAGCAGGAAGTAAAGAAAACCATGGCCGTTGTACTTCTGGAACCGGGCAAGGTTGCCCGAAAAGCCGAAATAGACGGCTCTCTGAAGGGAATGCAGCGCGTCGTAGGCGGAGACATCGAAGAGTTTTGTCCCTTTGAAGAAGAGGTGGCCTTCATCTGCAATGAGAGCGGAAAGATCGATGGGCTCCCGCTGAACCGCGCCATACGCGAAGAAGATGCCATCCACGAGTTTAGCTACGGTGAAATGACAGAGCTTTTCGCCAACGCTGAACAGAGCAAAAAGCACATCTCCGGCTACATCGTTATTTCTCAGGACAGCTTCCCGGAGCATTATCCGGAGTCTGCAAGAACCTATGCGGTTAGCAGCGACAACAAAGCATTTCAGCCTAACATGGGTGGATACTCCATCTACGCATCCGCCATTGACGGCTCCGACCCAATGGTGCGTTTGGAGCAGTACATGGCCGCTGAGAAAGGCGGAAAAGACGGCTGGAAGATTGAGCGCTGCTATATGCGGGAGCCGGGGAAAGTAATCCTCGACATTATTGCCGGCACCTGCTTCATATGCGATTGCTCCGGGGAAAGCTTTGACAGTCTCTCTGCCGAGCAAATCAGCCGCTACACGGCCAAGTACCGTTATCCCGAACGGTTCATCTGTATGAATGACGAGATCGAGGCCATCCCCTTCAAACCTAACAGCAAAGATTTTGAACGATAAGGAGAACACAACATGAAAACATTTGCAGCTATCATAACCGCAGTCCACACGAACAAGGAAGTCTTTACCCTCTCTGCAAAAACGCATGGAGAGGCCCTTCACTTGGCTGATGAGCTTATGGGCGAGCTGGTGGACGAAGGCACCTTCGACGAAGACGACATCATTGATGTCGATGTGCTTGATCTTGATGAAGTGACCCACATAAATGGGCAAAACGATTCTAAATGCGGGGATGAAGATGAGTGTGTAAAGACCCTTGCAGACATGATCCGCTTCAGCAGAGACACCGACGGAGAGCTTTCCGACAAGGCGCTGGCGAGGCTTTTCCTTGATGGGATGTACGCCTGTGCGGAGGACTGAAGGACTGGATACGGTCAGAGGTGGACTGCGGTCAGTCTGTAACAAGCAACGAATTGTGGGGCCACAATTCAACTTGACAGGGGCTTCGCGCCCCTATGACCCTGCCAAAGAGAGGTGTAAGGTTTGAAAAGAAATCTTGAAATGAAGGTCAGATTCACAAAAGACGAGCTGGATACTCTTACCAAGAAGTCAAGGAATGCCGGTCGTTCCCGTGAAGGCTATTGCCGCCAAATCCTGAATGAAACCGTAGTAAAGGAAGCTCCGCCTGCCGACTTCTATGGCCTTATGCGTGAGGTTAAGCGCGTGGGCAGTAACCTCGACCAGCTCCTGAAGCTTGCCAACTCGAAAGGGCTGCTGGATGTCCCGGCAATCCGAAAGAGTCTTGATGAGATTCACGGGACAGAGCAGATGCTCTGGGACACCTTCAGCTTGAAAGGCAATTGAGCAATGGCGGTCACTTCCATCTGGCCGATCACGGTGCGGCTGAACTCGGTTATCAAGTACGCCTGCAACCCGGAAAAAACAGTTGAAGGAACACAGGAAGAAACAGCACAGCTCCACAAAATCAACGATGTGGTGCAGTACACAGCCAACGACATGAAAACCGAACAGCGGGAGTTCGTCTCCGGCATCAACTGCAATGAGGCACACGCCGCAGAAAACTTCATGGCGACAAAGAATCATTGGGACAAAACGGACGGTCGTATCTGTTACCACGGGTATCAATCCTTTGCCAAGGGCGAGACTACGGCTGAAACGGCCCACGCCATCGGCGTAGAACTTGCCAAGCGGCTCTGGGGAGAGCGCTTCGAGGTGCTGGTAGCGACCCATTGCAACACAGGTTGCTACCATAATCATTTCGTAATCAATTCCGTGTCATTTCTGGACGGTTATAAGTTCTACAATTCCCCGGCAGATTACCAAAGAATGCGGGAGGAGTCAGACCGGCTCTGCATCGAGTACGGCCTTTCAGTTATTCATGACCCGCACGGGCGCGGAAAGAACTACTCCGAATGGCAGGCAGAGAAGAACGGAAAGCCGGTCATTCGAGGCACCATCCGGCAGGACATTGACGCTGCGATAACGGCGGCGTCAGATGGAAAAGAGTTTATCCGCAACATGGAGGGAAAAGGATATGAGTTCAAGTTCACTTCTGAAAAAGGTACAAAGCTGAAATGGCCCAGCGTAAAGCCTCCGGACTCTCCCCGCTTTTTTCGTCTGGAGCGTCTCGGCGAGCAATACAGCATGGGTGCAATTTTGGAGCGCATTGATGAAACCCCGTACCGTGATGTTCCCTTCCCGGAGGCAGACCGCAGAGCGGTTTCCCATCTACGCCGCAGTTATCGCGGTGAGATTGAGAAGTGCAAGGCAACTGGCATCTATGCTCTCTACCTTCGCTATTGCTATGAGCTTCGTATCTTTCAGCATTATCCGGCATCCGCAAAGCGGGTGTCTTTTTATATGCGTGAGGACTTGTCCAAGCTCGACAGGCTGGACGCGCAGGCACTCTTTCTGGGCAGAACCGGGGTAAAAACCATAGAAGAATTGACTGACTATAAAAGCTCCGTTACGGCTCAGATTGAAACGCTGACGGCAGAACGGACGGCACTTAGAAATGAGATGCGTCGGCTCCAGCGCCAAAACGCTTATAGCGCGGCCAATGAGATTAAGGCCAAGATGACAGGCGTTTCACGCCAAATAACCCAGCTCAGAAAGGAGATCAACCTATGTGAAGGAATAGAAGAACGCTCCGGTCGTATTGTGCACGAGCTGGACGAGATAGAAAAAGCACAGGAAATCGAAGGAAGGGAGAACCAAGACAATGAGTTACTCAGGCGACGCGGCAGAACAAGTCGTTAGAATGACACTGGAAGGGACAGAGGTTGCGGCTAAGATCACCGGTGCCGGCGCAAAACAGCTTGCCCTTCTGCTCTACGCGGTTCTGCGCGATCAGAAGAAAACCAAGGGTAAAATCCGCCTTACCAATATGCTCCGCAGCGGGAAGGAGCTGAAGGTCTTTGCCATTCAGGACGGTGACCTCCAGCGCTTTTGCTCCGAGGCCAAGAAATACGGTGTTCTGTACTGTGTACTGAAGGATAAGAGCGCCACAGACGGTATCACCGACATCATGGTGCGAGCCGAGGACGCAAGCAAAATCAACCGTATTTTTGAGCGTTTCAAGTTGGCCTCTGTGGATATGGGCAGCGTCAAGAGCACCATTGAACGCGAGCGTGCGGACAAAAAACCGGATATGTCGGTTCCAGAGCACACCGCGCCGGAAAAGAGCAAGGAGGATTTGTTTATTGAGGAGCTGCTGAAACCGGCTCCGTCAAAGGAGGAAGCACAGACAAAAAACCCTACCGAGGCGAGGATTGCAAAGTCCCGTCAGTCCGAGCCTTCCTCGCCTATGAAAAGCAAATCCGAAAGAACTAAGGCTGATCCCACTGAGTCCCGTCCTTCTGTAAGGCAGGAACTGAAAGAAATCAAGAACGAAATGCGGAATGTGGAAACCAAGGGCAGGGACAAGGCAAAAACGGACACGCCTATCATGCACCAGCAACCGAAAGGCAAAACGAAAAAAGGAAAGGATAAAACAAGATGAACGATTTTGGTGACATCTTCACCAAACAGACAACGGTAACGCCTGAACCTGAACTGCAGGAAACGCCCTTTGAGAAAGAAAAATGGGCAGCAGACAAGAAGCAGGAGCGCGAGAAGGTCTTCGGGATTATCAATGACGCTGCCGTGCAGTTGACCTCCAGCGATGAGGCGCTCAAAGCGTATCTGGATGTGCAGAGTCGATTTGACCGTTACTCTGTCGGTAATGCGCTCTTGATTTCCGTTCAGATGCCGGAGGCAACAAAACTGGCCGATTTCGACACCTGGGTTAAGGAAGGCGCTCATATTGAGGAAGGCTCCACCGCCATCACGATTCTCGAACCTGGCAAGGAGTATAAGAAGGAGGACGGCAACACTGGTGTCTTCTGGAACACCAAGAAGGTCTTTGATGTTTCGCAGACGAACGCACGGCAGGAAGCACCCAAAGTGTCTCTTGATGCGCGTGTTATGCTTCGTGCGCTCATCAACAACGCCCCCTGTAAGCTTGAGCTTTCTCCCACCCTGTCCGGGCCTTTCAACGCTATCTACAATCCGGATAAGAAAGAGATTGTACTTCGGCAGGGATTGGACGCGCCTACCATCTTCCGTGATCTTTCGCAGGAACTGGTCCTTGCACACATGGACAAGGGCGGTTACAGCCGTTCCGCCTGCGTATTCACAGCAAACTGCGCGTCCTACATCCTCTGCAGGAAGAACGGTATTCCGGTGGATAACTTCGGCTTTACCCATAAGCCGGAGGGTTTCAATTCCATGAAGGGGCAGGATGTCCGGACGGAACTGGCGAAAATCCGCGATGTAGCCAATACCATCTCGGCGGATATGCGGCAGTATCTCGACGCGCAGAACCGCTGCCAGAAGAACCGGGACGATAAAGCCAGATAGGAGGCAACAATATGGCAGACGAAAAGAGAATCATCACTCTGGATGACTTTGAACAGCGTCTGATGGTGAACGGCCTCAATGACTTCCGTAACGATCTGTTGAAGGCGGACAAACCCACAGAGGATTTGGACGAGCTTCTGATGAAAGTCATCGAAGCTCCGACAAAGAAGGAGCATCGGAGGCTGTGCCGTGAAGCAAGATAAGCTGTCACGGACGAACATCATTCTGTATGCCTGCGGTCTAATCCCGTTAATCTGGCTGGCACTTCTCACCGCGCCATACCTTCATGACGGGCTGCCCACATTTCTGAAAAACGTGGGAGAAGCATTTTCCACCCCACTGCATATCGAGCTTTGTGAGGACAGTGTAAAAACTGTCCTCATTTTCTTGCTCATCTATGCTCTTGGACTGTGTATCTATATTTCGTCCGACCGCAACTACCGCAGGCGTGAGGAACACGGCTCGGCTAAATGGGGTAAGCCAAGCATCATCAACCGGAAATACGCCAATCCAAACAGGACAGAAAACAAGCTGCTGACTCAGAATGTCGGTATCGGGCTGGATGGAAGAAAGCACCGGAGAAATCTCAATGTGCTGTGCTGCGGCGGTTCAGGCTCCGGCAAGACACGATTCTTCGCCAAGCCGAATGTCATGAACGCCAACACCAGCTATGTGGTTCTTGATCCAAAGGGAGAGCTTTTGCGAGATACAGGAAATCTTCTGGAGAGTAAAGGCTATGACATCAAAGTGTTCGACCTTATCAACATGGACAAGAGCCACTGCTACAATCCATTCGTATATCTCCGCGACGACAATGATATTCAGCGCCTTGTGACCAACCTGTTCAAGAACACCACGCCCAAGGGCAGTCAGACGCAGGACCCATTTTGGGATCAGGCCGCGACCATGCTCTTGTTGGCACTGGTTTATTATCTGCATTATGAAGCGCCAACCGACGAACAGAACTTTCCTATGGTCATGGAAATGATCCGCGCCGGCGATGTTCGCGAGGATAATGAGGAATACCAATCCGCGCTGGACAGGCTTTTTGAGAAGCTGGAACGACGCAACCCGGAGCATGTGGCGCTGAAGTATTACCGCAGCTACCACTCCGGCAGCGGTAAGACCTTGAAGTCCATTCAGATTTCCCTTATCTCCCGCCTTGAAAAGTTCAATCTGGACTCTCTTGCAAGTATTACACAGACCGACGAGATGGAGCTATGGAGCCTCGGAGAGAAGAAATCAGCGATCTTCGCGGTGATTCCCGACAATGACTCCAGCTTCAATTTTCTTGTCGGTCTTCTCTACACCCAGCTATTTCAGCAACTCTACTATCAGGCGGACATTGTTCACGGCGGCAGACTTCCCATCCATGTGCATTTCGTCATGGATGAGTTTGCCAATGTCGCTTTGCCGGACGAGTTCGACAAGCTCCTTTCGACCATGCGAAGCCGAGAAATTTCTGTCAGTATCATCATTCAGAATCTCGCCCAACTTAAGGCGCTCTTTGAAAAGCAATGGGAAAGCATCGTCGGCAACTGCGATGAATTTCTCTACTTGGGCGGTAATGAACAATCCACGCATGAATATGTTTCAAAGCTACTCGGCAAGGAAACCATCGACCTGAACACTTACGGAAGGTCTAAAGGACGCAACGGCAACTACTCGACAAACTGGCAGATCACCGGCAGAGAGCTGATGACACCGGATGAAGTGCGTATGCTTGACAACAAGTATGCGCTCCTTTTTATTCGCGGCGAGCGCCCAGTGCAGGACTTCAAATACGACATTTTGAAGCATCCAAATGTGGCGCTGACCACGGATGGTGGCGTCACCCCCTACAGACACGGCGAGGACACGCTTAGCATCGCATCGATTCAGCTTGATGAGAAACTGGTCTCACAAGCTAAAGAGTACGATCTCACTGGTTACGACTTTGAGCTTCTCACAGAAGAGGAGCTGGAAGCACAATTTGATGAAAACGGAGGATCACACAATGAACAAAAACACGCTTAACACTCAAAAGAAGGCTAAGAAAGCCTTCCGAATCTACACCACGCTTGTGATCGTAGCAGTAATGGTCGGTTGTATGTCACTGACCGCCTTTGCAGCCGGCGGCGATCCGCTGGCCGTCGTCAATAACCTCTCCACCTTTATTTTCGGACTGATTCGCGCGGTTGGCCTCATTCTTCTCGGCTGGGGCATCGTGCAGGTCGGCCTTTCCCTTCAGTCTCACGATCCGTCTCAGCGTTCCAATGGCTTTCTGACCCTTGCAGGCGGCATTGTAATCACCTTCGCAAAGGAAATTCTTGACCTCATCATCGGTTAAGACGGACCGACAATTACGGGGTGGGCTTGCCATTCGGCGGCCCGCCCGAAGGAGGTGTGATTACGATTGTCGGATAACTGGGTAGTACAAAACCTTCAAAACGCGCTCGAAGTGTGGAATGACAAACTGAGTGAAATATGGTCACTGATAACGCAGTCACCGCAGGAGTTTAAGGGCGGAGCAATTTGGAATGTGGTCGTCAACATTAACGGCGCGCTGCAGGCAATCGGCTATGCGCTGCTGGTGTTGTTCTTTGTGATTGGCATGGTTAAAACCTGCGGCAGCTTCACGGAGGTGAAAAAGCCGGAACACGCGCTCAAGTTGTTTGTGAGATTCGCATTGGCAAAAGGCGTGATTACCTATGGTATGGAACTGATGCTTGCGCTCCTCGATATCATTCAGGGCATAATCTCTCAAATCATGCAGTCTGCCGGCTTCGGAGCACCACAGGCGACGGTCTTGCCAACGGAGATCATCACGGCCATAGAAGACTGCTCTTTTTGGGAGTCGATACCCCTCTGGGCGGTCACGCTGATCGGCGGCCTGTTCATCTGGGTTCTGTCCTTCGTGATGATTCTGAGCGTCTACGGGCGCTTTTTCAAAATGTATATGTACACTGCTATTGCGCCGATACCGCTGTCTTCTTTTGCCGGTGAACCGTCACAGAACATCGGAAAGAGCTTCATAAAGAGCTATTCTGCCGTATGTCTGGAGGGTGCGATCATTGTTTTGGCCTGCATCATCTTCTCTGTATTCGCAGGCTCTCCGCCTACGATAGACACGGGAGCTGCAGCGGTAACGATGGTATGGAGCTATATTGGAGAGCTGCTGTTTAACATGCTGGTGCTTGTCGGCGCGGTGAAGATGGCTGACCGCATTGTACGCGAAATGATGGGACTGTGAGGTGAACCAATTTGGAAGTAAAAATCAACCGCGAAATACGGAACTATTCGGAGGCTGTGTTCTTCGGTCTCTCCATGCGACAGCTTGCCTTTTCGTTTCTCGCTATCGGTGTGGCAATCCTGCTCTATTTCACGCTGAAACCGGTCGTAGGAACGGAAACAGTATCGTGGATGTGTATTCTCGGCGCAGCACCCTTTGCCGCGATGGGATTCATCAACTACCACGGCATGAACGCAGAGCAATTCCTTTGGGCTTGGTTGCGCTCCGAACTATTGGAGCCGCGCGAGTTCAAGTGTGAGCCCACGAGCATCTATTACGAATGGCTCAAGCCTCGCATCGACGCCAGACTGAACGGGCGCGAGTACAAGGAGCTGGTGAAGACGCCGGAAAAGCCAGACAGAAGAAAAAAGATCAAGTAGTCCTTCGGGGCTGCTTTTTTCTACCCCACTATAACAAGAAGGGAGACTACAAGATGATAAAGAGCCTGAAGGCTATTATCGCACGGGACAAGGGCAGATACGCTGTGCCGCGCACGGTGCGCGACCTGACCCCCATCAACTGCGTCTGGAATGACGGCATCTTCCGCTGCGGCAAGGTGTTTACCAAGTCATACCGCTTTTCGGATATCAACTACATGGTGGCAAGCCGCGAGGCAAAGGAGAATATGTTCTTGACATACTCTGAGCTGCTCAACAGTCTGGACAGCGGCGCAACGGCCAAACTGACCATTTTCAACCGCCGCATCTACCGGCCTGACTATGAAAAAGTCCTGTTCATGCCGCTCAGAAGCGATGCGCAGGACGAGTACCGACGTGAGTGCAACGAAGTCATTGTCGGAGGAACGGCAGGCGCAAACGGGTACAGGCAGGAAAAGTATCTGACTTACTCCGCGGCGAAGAAAGACATTGAGGAAGCCCGCAGCTACTTTGCTCGAATCGGCTCAGATCTGGCAGCACATTTTACGGTGCTGGACTCCAAATGCGTCGAGCTGACCGCAGTTGACCGCCTGCGGATACTCCATGATTTTTACAGACCGCAGGATGAGAGCAGCTTCTACTTTGACGCCAGAGACGCCGCCAGAAAAGGCCACGATTTCCGGGATTTCCTCTGTCCGGACAGCGTTAAAAAACACAGCGATTATCTGCTGCTGGGCAACCGTTTCTGCCGCGTCCTGTTTCTAAAGGACTATGCCTCCTATATCAAGGACGACATGGTAACAGAGCTGACCGACTTCAACCGGGACATGATGCTTTCTGTTGACATTATTCCCGTGCCAACAGACGAGGCCATACGGGAGGCGGAAAGCCGTCTGCTCGGTGTTGAGACGAACATTACAAACTGGCAGCGCCGCCAGAACAGCAACAACAATTTCTCCGCCGTTGTACCCTTTGACATGGAGCTCCAGCGCAAGGAAACCAAAGAGTTTCTTGACGATCTCACCACACGCGATCAGCGCATGATGTTCGCCACCATCACAATGGTGATTGTATCAGACAGCAAAGAGGAACTGGACAGCGACACGGAGGCCATCCTTGCTGTTGGGCGTAAGCATATGTGCCAGATTGCAACGCTAAAATATCAACAGCTCGACGGCCTGAACACGGTGCTTCCTATCGGGACGAGGAAGATCAACGCCTTCCGCACTCTGACCACAGAGAGTCTCGCCGTATTCATGCCCTTCAAGGTTCAGGAGATTCAGGACGCCGGCGGCATCTACTACGGGGAAAACGCAATTTCGCATAATCCGATTCTTTGCAATCGTGAGAACCTGATGAACCAGTCCGGCATTGTCACCGGCGTTCCCGGCTCCGGCAAGTCCATGCTGACGAAGTGGATCATCGCAGAACAGATTCTCAACTCGGACGATGATATTCTCATCTGTGACCCCGAAGCTGAATATGTGCCGCTGGTAGAGGCGCTTGCCGGCAAGGACGGCTCTATAATCAGCGTATCGGCTGGCGGCAGGGACAGGCTGAACGCCATGTACATGGTGGACGGCTACGGTGAGAACAACCCCATCGTGGTCAAGTCGCAGTTCATCATGTCCCTCGTGGAGCAGATTGACAGCAAGGGTGTCGGGCCACAGCAGAAGTCCATCATTGACCGCTGCACTGCGGCAATCTATCAGGAGGCCAGGGACACAGACACCATTCCGACGCTCTCCACACTCCGTGAGAAGCTTCTCCAGCAGCCCGAACCGGAAGCACAACAGATCGCCCTTTCGATGGAGCTGTTCACGACCGGTTCTCTGGATATCTTTGGACACGGCAGCAATGTTGATCTCGACAAGCGTGTTGTTGTCTTTGATATCCACAGCCTTGGCACACAGCTGAAGCCTGCCGGCCTGTTGGTCATTACGGATACCATGCTCAACCGCGTCACGCTCAACTGGAAGCGCGGCAAGAGAACGCATGTCTTCATTGACGAGTTCCACATTGTTTTTGAGAATGAGTACAGTGCAGCTTTCTTCAATTCCGCGTGGCGTCAGTTCAGAAAACGCAACGCCTATCCCACGGCGATCACGCAGAATGTTGAGTATCTGCTGGATTCGGTTCAAGCAAGTACGCTTCTCTCCAACTCGGAGTTTCTGGTCATGCTCAATCAGGCGGCTTCTGACCGTGAAAAACTCGCCAAACTTCTGAACATCTCTCCGGAGCAAATGAGCTATATCACAAACGCGGAACCCGGCTGTGGGCTTATCAAGTATGGCCGTGCGCTTGTGCCGTTCGTAAATCGTTTTCCGAAAGATACAAAGCTGTATCAACTCATGACAACGCGCCCGGGCGAGGGTGTATTTGCAGGAGGGCAGGTCTCTTGACCTGTCCTCTTTCGCTTGTGGCTGGAGGTGACACGAATTGAGCCACATAAAAACAAAAGAAAAAGTCAACGGAATCAAGATAATCGACAAAGGCGTTGTCGCCTCCGAACGGATGCGCAGCGCCTTTATCCGCACAAAGCAAAACGCTTCTGCACTTGTAGACAATAACGCTGCATCCGTAGATGAATATTCCTCTAATAGCGCGCAGAACCTTGCGGACAACACGCTGCACGACGCATCTTATCTTGCGGTTTCCGGCTCCAAAACTGTAATGAGAAAAAGCCGGGAGCTGGTTGAAGATCGTATCAAGAGGTGGGTGCAGGCTTCGGAAGGCGGCACACTTAAGGAAGCCGCATCAGCTGTATCTGAACCCACCGCGTATTCCGAACCGTCACAGGAGGAGCCGACTCGAACAGAATCCACGCCCAATACCGCTTCAGCGCGACAGACGAAAGCTTACGAACAAGGCCGTGAGTTTGCGAAAAAGCAAACAGTTGACCGGCAGAAAGAAAATGCACGTACCAGAGTTCACACACGGCAGACAGAGGTCGGTCGCGCCGAAACTCTGTATCAGCATCAGGTTGTTTCTCAGTGGGATCACACGATAAAGACCGCAGACAGACCCACCCGGACGATCAAGCAGACCGCAAAATCTACCGGCAAGGTTGTGGCAAAGTCTACGGAAGGCGCTGTACAGACCTCACAGCGAACAGTTAAGACCGCCGAACAGTCATCAAAAATGGCAGTTATGACTTCCCAGGCTGCTGCCAAAGCAACTCAAAAAGCTACCGCCGCATCCGTCAAGGCCACGCAGAGGGCGGCGCATGCGGCTAAAACGACAGCCAAAGCAGCTGCGGTTGTGGTAAAGACTGAGGCCAAGACCGTAGCCACAGCGGTCAAAGCCATCGTTGCAGCGGTTAAGGAGCTGATTGCAACAATCGCTGCGGGAGGCTGGGTAGCTGTTCTTGTAATCGTAGTTGTTGTTTTGATTGTAGCCGTCATAGCATCGCCCTTCGGAATTTTCTTCAGTGGCGAGATCGTGGACAAGAAAAGCGTACCGGCTTCCGCTGCCATCGCGCAAATAAGCTATGACTTCAACTCCCAACTTGAAGCGATACAGGACGGCGATTACGATGAAATCGTACTAGAGGGTGCTCCGGCAGACTGGACAGACGTGCTTGCTGTGTTCGCGGTGAAGGTGGCCGGAGCCGAGGACGCCAGCGCCACCTATGTTGCTTCGCTTGATGCTGAGCGAGTCGAAAAACTAAAGGCGGTTTTCTACGATATGACATCTATCTCCAGCTATGTTGAGGTCATCAGTCATCCCGACAGCGACCCTGACGACGAAATAGACGACGGCTGGTCCGAATCTATCCTCCACATCACGGTGTCCGGGATTTCCGCAGAGGAAGCAGCGGCAAACTATGGGTTCTCAGCCAAGCAGAAAGAAATTCTCGTCGAACTGCTGGCCGAGCGAGAAATGCTACGGGAGCTGATCGGTGATCTGCACGGTGAACTGATAGAGGCAAAAGAAGTCTTGAAGGCGCTCCCCGAAGACCTTTCCCCGGAACGGCGTGAAATAGTAATGACAGCCTGTTCTCTTGTCGGCAAGGTCAACTACTTCTGGGGTGGCAAGTCCCGCGTAATCGGCTGGGATTCCCGCTGGGGAACGCTTCAAAAGGTATGGGCGGATGGAAGTTCCACCACTGGCACATGGCGTCCCTTCGGACTTGACTGCTCCGGCTTTGTCGATTGGGTTTTCTATAATGCCACGGACGGAGCATACTATCCAGGACAAGGCGGCGGCGCGGCAAATCAGCACTCGAACTGCGTAGCAACCACATGGAAGGAGGCGCAGCCGGGTGATCTTGTATTCTACCCCGGCGATGAACATGTCGGCATCGTGGCCGGGTTTGATGAAAATGGGGATATTCTCATTATCCACTGTGCCAGCGGGTACAACAATGTAGTAATTACGGGTATTGAGGGCTTTTCGTCAATCGGAGCACCCGACTATTTTGGGGTAGCACGGTAGGCGTAGTGTAAGCGTCAAACCGCGATATAAACGGAACCGCCGCTGTTGCCTTAGTTGGCAGCGGCGGCGGTATTGCAATTCTCCGTGGCAGCATCCGGCAGCAGCTGAGCAATGCGATCGGGATGCTCCGAAAGCTCCAGATTTGGCGCGGTTTTGAAGATATATGTCAGGTATTTGTATGGATTCAAGCCATTTTCTTTGGCCGTTTCAATGATGCTGAAAATGACCGCACTGGATTTGGCCCCGCGGGGCGTGTTGGCAAACAGGAAGTTTTTACGGTCGATGACAAACGGCTTGATGCTGCGCTCCGCGCGGTTGTTGCTGATCTCAAGCCGGCCGTCCAGAAGATACCGTGTCAGCCATGGCCATTGCTCCCGCGTATAGTACACCGCTTTGCCGATCCCGGATTTTGGCACGGGATTCAGCGCAGAAAGCCACGAAGAAAGCTCATCAAGTACTGGCTTTGCCAGTTCCTGACGCTTTTCATATCGCTGCTCCGGCGTGCAATCCTTATGTTTCCTTTCAATTGCAAACAGCCTGTCGCAATATTGTTTTCCGCGCATAGCAGCAGAGCCCTCCCGTTCTTTCTCAGGGATGGTTTTCAGCGCCTCATCAAATTTCCGCCTCGCATGCGCCCAGCAGCCGACCACCGTGATGCCGTCCGGCAGATTGTGGTATCCGCTGTAACCGTCGGCATGCAGATACCCGGAAAACCCTTTCAGAAAATCCTCAGCCCGGCTGGATTTCCGATCCGGCCGGTACTCATACAGAACGATGGGATGCGCCTCATCCCCGCTTGTCCGGTAAATCCACATGTAGCTCTTGCTCTGCGCGGATTTACCAGGTTCATGCAGCACCTGCAGCGTGGTCTCGTCTGCATGGAGCACCTGTTTTCGTACCAGCTCACGGTGCAGCTGCTCGTAAATGGGCTCCAGCCAATCCTCCGAACATTTCAGCAGCCAGTTGGACAGGGTCTGCCGGGAAAGCAGGATGCCTTGGCGTTTGAATTCCTGCTCTTGGCGGTACAGTGGAACACCCATGACAAATTTCTGCGCCATAATGTGCGCCACCGCCTCAGGCGAGGCGAAGCTGCCTTTCATGACCGGCTTTCCCATAGCCGCTTTCTTCACGGGAACAGTAATGCCATTCTTTTCACAGTGACCGCAGGCATAGGTGTAAACCACGTCCTCAATGATGCTGACCTGCGCGGGAATGATCTTCAGATGGCGATGTACTTCCTTGCCAATTTCCTGCATCTGCTCTCCGCACTGCGGGCAAAGGCGCTCTTCCTCAGTTAACCGATGCTCAATCGTCTCAACCGGCAGATCTCCCGGCAAAGAATCCTTGACCTCTGCGCGCTTCTTGCGGTAGTGCTGCTGAACTTCCGTCAGTTCCGGCTTCGCCGCTTTTTCGTCCGCAAAGACTTCCGCCTCGTTGAACAGCAGACTCAGCTGTTCCCCGGCATCGTACTTGCTCTGCTCGGAAGAAGACCCAAAACGTTTCTGCCGGGCAAGGCGTATTTGCTCCATGAGCCAATTCACCTGCTGGGACAGCTCTGCGTTCTGGGTCTTCAAAGTCTCATATTCCACGCGCGAAATCGTGATGGTTTCGGCGCTGTTTATGAAGTTTTCGTTCACTTTTTCCATGGCTTTATTATACCATATATGGCCTTGGCACACAAGGAAAATAGAAGCAAAAGTGAGCATTTTCAAGGACTTTAGACCACGCGCAGCCCCGTGACCGGGCGATGCGCTTTTGGCTGTTCCAAGTTTATCCCTTCCATGAGCCACCGGTACTGCTGCTGCGTGAGATCCCGTACCTCGTCCTGCGTCCTCGGCCATTGGAACGCTCCTCGTTCCAAACGCTTATACAGGAGTAGAAATCCGTCGCTGTCCCAGTACAGTGCTTTGATCCGATCCGCCCGTCGCCCGCAAAACAGAAACAGGCTGTTTGAGAACGGGTCCAGCTTGAAATTATTCTCTACGATGGCGGACAGGCCGTCTATCCCACGGCGCAGGCCCGTGTAGCCGCAGGCCATGTAGACGTGCTCCGCGCCGGTGAAGTCGTTCAGCATGATCTCAGAGCACGGCATATGGCGGCTATTGTTGCTTCATCCACTCCGGAATAGATATCTGCTTCGGCGCCGCCAATTCGGACGGTTGCCACAGCGCTTTTTCGTGCAGACATTACCGGTACTTCCGCAAAGCAGGGTTCTTCCTGCGTTATTGCCTGGAAAACCTTGCGCTGCCAGTAATAGTATGTCTTAAGGTTGACGCCGTTTTCCTCGCACCACCGCTGCACGCTTTTTCCGCTTGATCGGCATGCGGCAACACGGTTGCTCCACTCGCCCAGTCGCTGGTTAGCGTTCATCGTTTGAAGGCTTTGAGTCATTTCTGTACACTCCCATCTGCTCCAACAGACTCCGTTGGACTCTTTTCGAACCCTTTAGTGTCTGTTGGTCTTTGGGGATATTCTCGCACACCACCATCTTTTCCGCAACCCGTCCGTCAATTTGACGCTTACTTTGATTCAAAAACGCAGGTCGTTAATTTACTTATGTTCTTTCATTTTGAGTATCGTATAACTGGAACTTGCTTTGTTTTCTTTCCAATAACCCTTCGTTCTAATGCGAAGACCATATCATTCGTGCGTTCAAAATAGCCGATGTCTTTTTCCCAGCTCATGCCGCACTCACAATGCCGTAGTCCTATAAACTGCTGCTTCATTTTTCTTCCGCAGTTAAGGCAGATTTTGTTGCTGACCCCCAAGATACCACCGCTTTCATATCCTTAAAGATGCCGTTATTATATCATATCCCGATGCTGATTTCATTCGTAAATTCTGTCCTGAATCGCATACCGAAGCCGCTGTATCTGTCCCAGCAGCCATGCTGTCAGCATGGGCAGACCAAATGGGCTGACGAGGAAAGCAATTATGAGGACGATGATGCCGATTGCGGCGGAGTACAGAACAAAACCCAATTCGCCGGAGAGTACTGATAGTTCAAGGATATTGAGTTTTGTCGAAAAAACAAAACCATCCTATATTATTACACAAAAGACGAAATGAAACGGTTAATTTCGTTTCAAAAAAGTTCCCAACTTATTTATGAAGCTACTTATATTTTGTCGAATAAACAAATCCCATATTGTGTTCGTCAAGTAGAAAGTGCATAAAAAGGGCCCCGAAAAGTACATAGTCTGGTCAGCACCAGCTTTGTTTGTTGTCGAGCCCCTTTTGGGGCCCAACTCTGTACTTTTGGCGAGCCTTTTGCGAGGCCCGGTTCTGCATTTTTGGAGACCTTTTAGGAGACCCCACTCTGCATTTCTGGAGACCTTTTGAGAGACCCAATACTGTACTTTTGGAGACCCTTGTCAAAGGCCAGCATCGTGTTGTCCTTTCAAATCAAGCATTTCTCGCCATGCGGTAATGAAATCCAGCGGCCTGCCATCTTCGCCGGCCATGAGCCACGGATTGTCGGCAGCATCGTTCCCATCTGCAATCCATTTGCGGAGACGGCGGCGTTCTTCGGCAGTCATCGTAGTGTTCATCGGGCAGCTCCTTTCGTAGCCTTCTGGCGGAGCATGGACTGCGTGAGCCGGTAGCTCTCGCCAGAGAAAATGCAAATATGAGAATGGTGGATGAGCCGGTCAATCAGAGCTGCTGTCAGGCGGTTGTCACCAAAGACCATGTTCCACTGCGAGAACTCCAGATTGGAAGTAATAATCAGGCTCTTGCGCTCGTAGCAGTCAGAAATCACTTGGAACAGCAGTTCCGCAGCGTCTTTGTGCAACGGCACGAAGCCAATCTCATCCAGCACAATCAGTTCCACCTTTTTCAGCGTACCCAAAAAGTTGTTCAGCGTGCCACGGCTGTTTTTCTCCAGCAGAATATTGGCGAGAGATGCAGCGGTAAAGAACCGCACACGCCGTCCTTCTTGGCAGGCTTTCAGAGCGAGGGCCGTTGCCAGATGCGTCTTGCCGGTACCAACGGCACCCATAAAAATGAGGTTTTCTTTGGGAACAAGGAATTTCAAATCTTCCATGTACTCCCGCGTCAGACCATTTGGAAGCTCAAGTTCAGGTTTCCATTCAAAGTCATCCAGTGTTTTCAGTACTTGGAAGCCGGCTGTTTTCACCATGCGGTTAATGCGGTTGGCCTCACGCTCACGCAATTCCACCATCAGCAGATCAGTCACATACTGCCCGTTGTCGGTGTACTCCACTGAGCGCCATTCCTTTGCCAGACCGCCCAGCTTCAGTGTCCGCATCATCTGCTCAATCTGTTCATCCATGAGCTTCACCTCCCGCCGTCAGGCCATCGTAGGCCGAGAGGTTGGGATTGTAGTTCAGCGCTGGAGCATTGGAAATCAGTCTCAACGGTTCGGGGCGGTATTCTTTCTTGGCAATCATGTAATAGCACTGCCGGATACTGTCAGCATCGGTGCGGCCGTTTTCCCCTGCAAGCTCCAAGACATCGTTGCAGAGGGAAGCGTTGCCATCCCGCACAATCTCATTCAGAAGCTGCAATGCGTTCTTCCGGTCTTTGCCCTGGCTCTGCATCAAGTGCTGCTGCCACGGCTGCGGCATCTGGTTGAAAAAACGAGTGTGTGGGGCGGCTCCCGGTTTTTTGCAGAGGGTGGCCACATACTGAGTCCAGTCATAGATTTCCTCATTGGAACCGTAGCAACGACGGTATGTACCGGCAGGCTGGTGGTCATGAAAGAACTCCACATGGTCATAGAAAATCTTTGCCTGCACAGTTTCCCCATATAGCGAAGGGGCAAGGCCATACTTGTTGGTATCAATCACAGCGAAGCCGTATTTGTTTACCACCATGCTTTCATAGCGGAACACAGGGAATGGATACTCTGGCAATGTCAGCAGGCTGTCCTGTTCTTCAAACCACAGATCCTGTATGGAAACCTTGTACTTGTAATGGAGACGCTCTGCATCCTTTTCACACCAGTCCCAAAGGCCTTCGTTGAAATCCTCGAAGGATGTAATGGTTGGCACCGGCACAAAGGCATTTCTCCGGCTGTACCCAACCTTGTTCTCAACATTGCCTTTCTCATTCCCGGCGCGAGGGTTGCAGAAATCAGCTTGAAATCGGTAATGCAGTTTGAAACGCATAAATCCATCGGTCAGAACACGCTCCGTACCCTCTAAAACCTGTGCCACTGCGGTCGTCATGTTGTCAAACCGCAGGCGAGGCGGAACACCGCCAATGTGTTCAAAGATCCGCTGCATCCCAGTGAGCAGGCACTCCTGGTTCTGAGATGGAAACGCCTGTGTGTAGCCCTTGTTGGAATTGGGAAACGAGATTGTAAGGGCGTAGCCGGTCTGCTCATCCTTCTTGGCGTCATGGTAAATAAACTCGCCAAAGTCCACCTGCCCACAGCCATTCGGATGTGCCAGAGGCAAGTATCCTTCGGTCGCTGCCTTCATCACAAACTTCTTTTTGCGGACATATTTCTTCACGCTGGAATAGCTGCCACGAAAACCCAACTCATCCCGCAGCCGGTCATAAATCCGCTTTACGGTATGTCGCTGCTTGCGTGGAACCTTCCGGTCAGCCTCCAGCCATGAATCAATTGTAGGAATAAAAGACTCCAGTACCGGATAGCTCGTTGGCTCGATATTCGGCAGGTTGTCCTTGCTCCAGTCCTCCTGATACGCGTATTTTTGGACTGTGCGGTAATTAAAGCCTGTGGCATTTGCGATTTCAAGCAAACTTTTCTCTTCCACTTCGTAGAGATGCTTGATATACTCTTTCTGAGCCATTTTCAACACCTTCCTGTTACCTCCTTAGTCGTGAACAAACTAAGGGTAACTACTTTTTGAGGTGCTGACAATGGCTTCTTTTATTGCCATTATCCGTTATGCACTTTTGGAGACCTTCTTCTGCATTTCTATTTTAGCGAAAACAGCATTAACAGAACCTAATAAAAGAGGAATAAAAAACACGTACTCCACCATTATTAATATGAACTACCTCGATATAGGAGTTAACGACAGAACAAGAGTAACTTTTGAGGCTGATAACAATCTCGATTTCCGCCTTGGAACCGGTGCTCTCAGAAATACAAAAATTGCCGATAAGGATGATTTAGCACTCATTTCACGAATAAGTGAATATGATTATGAGCTCAGAGTCTTGAAAAAAAGCGATACGAGGTATCCTGCGCTTCTAAGATATGCTGTTAGCTATATTGGAAACTACGGGAAACGCTTTGGATTTATTTCAAACTCGGACTTGCAAACAATTCTTGGAATATAAACAAGGCGGGCTCAACAACGCATTCATTGAGCCCGCTCAATTTATTTATGAAGAACGATTAGTGTTTCAGAATTGATTGCATTTTTACTGTTGATTCCATATCGTTTATAAGTTTGAAGTTGAAACAATTCATCGACGTTCCATCCGCAGTCTTTCGCTAGTATCGAAAGCAATTGTGGGGTATCAATTAGGTATTTTGTACCTCCAATTGTAGTTTTGTTATTTCCAACTATAAGACCGAACTTGCCACCCTTGTGAGTCACAGTTAGCGTATTAACAAACATGCTTTTCATATCAGCAAAATACCTGTAAAGTAAAATCGGGACTGCTTGTTTTCGGAATCCATCCGAAGTCTGCAACCCAGCAGAGAGTTCATCAATAAGATCGTTGATTTCTCTAGGTAGTGAAACTCTACCGTTTCTCATTTCAGTTAACCACTTTTTCTTTTCATTTGAAACAAATTCTCTGCTTCCAATCAAACTAGATTCTAATGACATAATTTCCTCTGGCGAGCAGTAATCAAGCCACACCAAGCTGATCCTCTGCGTATCGATATATGGCAATGCGGTGGCATAAGGAGGACTAGTTAATATAGCGTCAAAACCTGATTCGCTCAAGCCAAGACAAGAGCTTCTAACATCACATAATTTTGCACAACCAGAGTTTATGTCAAATCTCCTGATCGCTTGTGCTCCCTTGATAGATTCAAGGTATTTTTGTATGTTGTTTTTCCAAGCATCCAAAAATGGGGTTGTCGGGAATGGGCTTATTCGCTTTCGAATACGCAAGTCAAATGGTTCTTGGTAAGAATAATCTCTTATCAAATCACTAAGTGTTAATTTAAGAAAATTTGCAACATCTGGCTCCTCGTTTACGGACAACGTTTTGAGTCCTTCTAAAGTGTTCAAAGTCTCGATGGGAATCCATCTTTTTAAGTAATTAATTCTGGTTGATTCTCCTACAGATGTCTCTGGAATTATATTTTCTACTCCAGCATCTATTATCCCATCGACCAGTTTTTTTACATAATCCGTATTCAACCCAAGACTACGGATTTTTGTGTTAGAAATAAAAACTGCCATGGGGTTTATATCGATTCCTATTGAACGATATCCATGATGGACACACTCGACCATAGTCGTACCACTGCCACAAAAGGGATCAAGTATTAGTGATCCTTCTTGTACACCCATGAAGTCAAGAGCACCCTTTACAATCTGAGGATTGTACTTTCCTTTGTATTCATGGAGACCGTGCGTAGAATAACGCGTTCCTTGCCGCCTATCAGAAGCATTTGGACTTGAGAATTCCAACTCGCCCTGTAACGTCAAAAAATGTTTATCCCCGATTTCAACTTGACAGATGTACGAAATGTCTTTTAAAGCACACTCTTCTATAGGAGAATCAAGAAGCAACTCGTAGCCATTCGTGATAGGGCGTAATTGAGCTTGCGGGAACCTATCGCTTAGTTGTCGTTCCAATAGGACATTCTCATACTCCATATATTTGTATGGAAATTTAATCAGTTTAATTTGCATTGTTTTCACCCTTTCGGAAAATCAAAATGTTTTCCGTTTTAATTTTTCCATACTTTAAATTGAATGACTTCTTTGTTGGAGCAATAGTCCTTTCTATGTCGGCAACAATTTTAAAAGCTCGCTTTTCGGCCATATCACGAATTAGCAGTGCATTGTCGATTTCTTTTCCCCGAATAATTGAGCGTCCTATTACTATGCACACATGTCCGCTTGGAACTACCACTTGACCAAATAAATCAAAAACAGAAGCCATTTGATTGTAAAAATCTTCTTCCGTTTGACCGTTTTTCTTTTGAAAGTGCGGTCGTGCACCTATTTCGTGTTCTCTTACATCTATCGGATCATAGCCCAGCCACCACATTCTATATTTGTGGTAAAGCCAGTATTCGTACGCATTTGGGTATGGCGGTGAAGTGATTGCCAACCCAATATTATCTCCAATTTCATCGTGGTGTACTGACAAAATGTCCCTGTTTATGATTTTCGTGAAAGCATCTGGTTTATTATGTATTTGTGCTGACTGAAGCCTTTTTACAGCAATTTCAAAATTACGATAGACATCTGCTGCATTTGATTTCTTTTCAACTGCAGCATAACGAGTGTCACTATCTTGATTTGATACACGTACAATAATGCTCGACAAGCAGAAACGTAATGCATCTTGCAAGCATTTATTCGACAACACGTTTATTTCAGAAACCAATGTGAAAATGGCCTTTTGGATATCTTCTTTAAACCAATGATCAAGGTTTGGAATGCTTGGTATGGAAAGTTCTTCTTCCTGATATCTTATTCGGGCACGTGAAGAAAGCGCATATCCCTCTTCAATAATGTCGAATAAGGCCTTTTGCGTCTTAACCCTTGATATTAAGCATGCAATTGGGTTCAGATCTATACCTACTGATTCATAGCCTAACTTTTGAGCTTCTAATAGAGTAGTACCGCTTCCGCAAAATGGGTCTAATACTCTTTCATTTTCATTTAAACCTATTTCAGTAATAAGTTTATACGGTATGCTTTCTATAAATCTGGCAGGATATGGGTGAAGTAATGAAATTTCATCCTGCTGATTTTCTGTAAAGTCCCAATCAGTATGTCTCAAAAAAGAATACGCCTCGTCATAAAGAATCACATTTGCCATACTTATTTCTCCTTTTCTGTAAGCATAGCAATAATTTTTTCAATTGCCTCATGCTGTTGACTGTCAATTATCCCAGATAAAATCTCTCCTGGTGTATTTGGGGATCTGTGAATGTCTGTTAGCCCAAGTAGATAATCTGCTGATATTTTATAGTAAGTGCAAAGTCTAACAAGTACATCTTGATCTGGGAAGCGCTTATCAGTCTCATATTGAGATATAGCATTAACGGAAACAGAAATAGCCGTTGCGACAGACTTCTGCGACAGCCCTCTTTCAATACGCAGGGTTCTCAATCGACCACCAAACTTCATGCTAACACCTCCACTTGCAGTCTATTATAACATAATAATCAGTTTGAGTAAAGATAATATTCAAATTGATTAGTTTAATAATTTGTTACGTGGTTTCTTGTCTCCATTTATCGAGTGAACACCCTGTTCAAATCCACTTTCTTCCCGTTTGCCGAGTGCACACCCTATGCACACCCCCAAGTTTCCGTTTGCCGAGTGCAAGGCGTAATCTACCTATATGCTTCGTAGACGGGGCTTTTTCTTTGCACTCTACAAACGGCAGAAAACAAAAAAGCCGCCAGAAAGTCTTGCTACCAAGACCTTCTAACGACTACCGTGTGCAAAATAAAAACGCCAGCATTGTATCAATACTGACGTTCTTATATGGCGGAGAAGGAGGGATTCGAACCCTCGAGACCCTTTAGAGGTCTACATGATTTCCAATCATGCGCCCTCGACCAACTAGGCGACTTCTCCATAGCTGTTCAAGCACTATTCACTCGGCAATCCCGTCACGAGACAGCGTTATCATTATAACAGAGCGGCGAAAAAAGTCAAGAAAAATCGCTGCACTTTTTAGCAAAATTGAGAAAATACAGGCTAAGATTTGCATCCTGCAAAAGGCTGTGACATTTACAACATATTTGCAATCGTACTAATTGGAGCAAGAAACGCACCGCCGGCAGGAATTAAAAACGCTCCCAGCACCGCAAGCACAATTGATAAATGGCAGATTTTTGTTAACCCGGCAGCAATACTTCCGAGAATTGCTGCAAAGCCTAAAGCGCTTTCTGCCGCGCCGTAGTATTCTGCACTCAAGCCAAGAGCACGCACAATATAAAGCAATCCCGCCATAGCAGTACCTATTACAATAAAGCTGACCAACGCGATTAAAAGCAGCATTTAAGTATTCCTATTGTTCTTTGCAGATAAACTGCATACTCACGGCGAAATCATGTTTGACTATTGCAAAGACACTGTTTCAGTTGTCAGCGGGCATGAGATCCAACTTGATAAAATATTCAAACAATGCTGTAAGAAAAAAGCATATGATTCTTGCGGACATAACATGTCTTAGCCTAAAAGTCACATAGAGTACACTCCAAGTATGGGACAATGAGTGCGGATATCCCAGCAGATTAACAGCGGCATTCCCTCTGTAATCTTTTCCTTCAAAAAGATCGCGGAGCCGATCACTACCAAAGCCGGATATGTATACAACAGTACGGATACTACGCTGGACGAAGCATAATTCAGCGCCGTAAAATAGCAAAATAATTGACCCACGTACCCAATAGCACAGAGCAGAAGGAATATGAGCATTTCTTTTCGGGATGGCAGCTTCACCTTTTTGATAAACAGCAATAAAACACGAATGCTGCTGCTACCAAAAATCCGCAAATTGCAAGTGCAAGTTGGACATCCCGCGGTAAAACGGCAGCGGGGGTTCAGGCAGCGTAGACGCTGTCCAGGAAGGCTTCGAACAGCTCCTCCGGCGTCTGGTAGCCGAGCCGCCTGCGTGGGCGGCCATTCAGTTCATCGGCAAAGGCCAGGATCTGCTCTGAAGAGAACTTCTCTATGGAGACGCCCTTTGGAATAAAGCCCCGCAGCAGGCCGTTATGGCGCTCGTTTACGGGTCGCTCCCATGACGAGTACGGATGTGCAAAGTAGACCAGCGCGCCCCACTGTTCAGCCTGAGCAAAGTCCTCAAACTCGGAGCCGTTGTCGGCGGTAATACTCTTGAAAACATCAGAAAAGCGGTTACCATATTCGGCACGGAGAGCCTGCATGGCGGCTTGTACTGCCTCGCTGGTCTTGCTGGGAATACGCATGGCAATGTAGTTGTCAGTCACTCTCTCAACAAGGGAGAACACGACCGCTTCTTTGCCG